>Ga0315899_10000496_pt1 | contig 47284 bp, 40 predicted proteins | sample LakEriMetagenome_2_FD_203518 | JGI IMG/M metagenome (GOLD analysis project Ga0315899, IMG submission 203518) | Freshwater fungal communities from buoy surface, Lake Erie, Ohio, United States - Buoy 4 MA112 | ecosystem: Environmental > Aquatic > Freshwater > Lake | place: USA: Lake Erie, Ohio...
GCTGGCGGGATAGATGATGTTGGCAGGCTCGGTCACCAGCATCCGGGTGAATTCGACCCCCTTGGCGAGCGCCGCCTCGCGCCCCCAGGCCGCCTCGCTGCCCTCGGGCGCGCCGGTGACATGGACAGTGATGAGCGATGGGCGCTTGTCGGCCGAAAGCCGCGTGCGATACTTGTCGTGCCGCCAGCCGCGCAGGCGCAGGCCGAGCAGCACCGCAGCCGCATCATCGGCCGAAAGCCCCGCGGCCGACAGGTCGAGCACCATCGCGGTCTCGCCCGAGACCAGATATTTCGCCGTCAGCGCCGCACCGGCGCGTTCAAGATGGAGTTTGCGCTCGCCTGCCCCCGCCTCGCCCGCGCCTGCAAGCGCGATGCGGCGCAGTGTGCCGTCAACGGTGGCAAAGCCCTCGAACACCTGCCCCACGCGCCCCGAAAACCGCGCGGCTGCCGCACCCTCGGCCAGCGCCTTATCGAGCCCGGTCAACGCCGCGCCCTGGTTCACCACCTGGGCATGCAGGCGGACATCAGCGGGGGGCGTGGCGGTAAAGAGAATCTGCATAGGGTCTCCGCAAGAATGGGGTTGCACGACGGCCAGACGGAAGGGCCGACCGGGCGCTGACAGGGCGCAACCCACGCTCACCGACAAGGGCGCGCACAAGGCCGCAAACGCGATTGCGATTAGGCGCGAGCGGTGCAATAGGCAAGGCCATGTCGGGAGGCTCGCCAGAGGGATCGCGCAGCACTGCGCGCCACGCCTTGCGCTTCCCGGCGCGGGGCGCTTCGTCGTTTCTGGTTCTGGTTCTGGTGCTGCTCGCCGCGCCCGCCGCGCTCGCTGCGCAGGAGCAGTCGCCACCCCCTGTAGAAGATCTCGCCGCTACGCCCGCGCCTGCCCCCCGCAAGATCGATTTCGAAGCGCGCGAACTCGCCTACAACAGCGACACCGATATCGTCACCGCGCGCGGCAAAGTGATCCTGCGTTCGGAAGACCGCTCGGTGCGCGCTGATGAAGTCACCTGGGACCGCAAGACCGGCAAGATCATCGCCACCGGCAACATCCGGCTGGTCGATGATGCGGGCAACCAGCTGTTCACCGATCAGGTCGAACTGACCGAGACCTTCGAGGCCGGTGCCATGGCCGAGCTGCTGATTGCCCTGCGCGCCGGCGGACGGCTCGCCGCCCGCTCGGCCGAACGCGGCGACAGTGGCGTCACAGTGCTCACCGATGCGGCCTACACCGCCTGCGCTGTCGGCGATACCGAAGGCTGCCCCAAGGATCCGAGCTGGCGCGTCACCGCCGACCGCGTGACCTTCGACCAGAAAGCCCAGCGCGTGCAATTCGAGGGCGCGATGCTGGAACTGTTCGGCGCGCGCATCCTCCCGCTTCCCGGCCTCGCCTTGCGCACCGACGGCGGTGCCGAGAGCGGCTTTCTCGTCCCCGATCTGCGCATCAGCCAGGTCAACGGGCTCGAGGTCAGCGGCGAATATTACTGGCGTCTGGCCGACAACCGCGATCTGACGCTGGGGGCCTATGTGTTCTCCAACGTGGCACCGATGGCGAGCGCGAAGTGGCGACACCTCACAGACCTTGGCGCCTATCAGATCACCGGCTATTTCACCGCCAGCGATCGCCTGACCGACTTCACCGGCGGCCAGAGCTTTCAAAGCGATCCGCGCGGCTATCTTGAGGGCAATGGCCGGTTCCAGTTCTCGCCCGAATGGAGCCTGACAACCTCGGCCCGCCTCGCCAGCGACCGCACCTTCCTGCGCCGCTACGATCTCAGCCGCGATGACCGGTTGCGCTCGACCATCAATCTCGAGCGGATAACCGAGAATTCCTATTTCTCGCTGGCCGGCTGGGCGACGCAGACGCTGCGCATCAATGCCCAGCAAGGCCAGATCCCGCTCGCCCTGCCTGCGCTCGATTTCCGCCAGCGGCTCGCCGATCCGGTGCTGGGCGGCAATATCGAAGTGCAGCTCAACAGCCTCGCGCTGTTGCGCAATGACGGCCAGGACACCCAGCGCGCCTTTGCCGGAGCGAAGTGGGATTTGCGGCGGATGACCGGCCTCGGTCAGGTGGTGACGCTGACCGCGCTGGTGCGCGGTGACATCTACCATACCGACAACATCCTTGCCACCACCACTCCGAGCTATCGCGGCACCGACGGCTGGAGCGCGCGCGGCATCGCCACCGCGGCGATCGATATCGAATGGCCGTTTGTGGGCGAGATTTTCGGCGGGACACAGGTGCTGAAGCCGCGTCTGCAGCTCGTCGCCAGCCCCAAACTGCGCAATCTCGATGTCCCCAACGAGGACTCGCGCGCGATCGATCTTGAGGATTCGAACCTCTTCGCACTGAACCGCTTCCCCGGCTATGACCGCGTCGAAGACGGCACCCGCATCACTTGGGGGGTGGATTGGGAATTGCTGCGCCCGGGCTGGAAGGTGTCGACCACGATTGGCCAGTCCTACCGCTTCGATGATCCAAGCGAACAGACCTTCCCGCCCGGCACCGGCCTGTCCGACCGGGTTTCGGACTTCGTCGGGCGCACCCAGATCAGATACCGCGATTTCCTCAATGTCACGCACCGCTTCCGGCTCGACAAGGACAATCTGGCGATTCGCCGCAACGAGATCGACGCATCGATCGGCTCGCGCCGCACCTATGTCGAAGTGGGCTACCTGCGTTTGAACCGTGACATCCAGACCGTGGAAGACCTGCGCGACCGCGAGGAACTGCGCGCTGCGGCCCGTATCGCGCTCGGGCGGCGCTGGTCGGTGTTCGGCTCGGGCGTATTCAACCTTACCGATGCGGCCGAAGACCCGGTGTTCCAGCCCGACGGGTTCGAGCCGATCCGCACCCGCCTCGGCGTGTCCTATCAGGACGACTGCATCGAGCTCGGCGCAACCTGGCGGCGCGACTTCATCGACGCGGGCGACGCGCGGCGCGGCAACACGTTCCAATTGTTCTTCGCCCTGCGCAATCTCGGATTCCGGTGATGCCGGAAAATTGCCCGCACGAAATACCCGCACGAATTGGCAGGGCGGCAAAACCCGTCTAAAGGGCACGCCATCAGGCCGCAGGCCTCGCAACCGGATAACCGGGCGGGACTCAGCTTCCATTCAGCCGGCGGATTGCAACGGCGGATATTGCGTGAGGGGTCACGCAGGATTTCTGGGCCACAAGGCGGGCCACAAAGCGGGATAATACGAGTGAGTGTGAAGCTGTTTTCCAAGGGTCTGTTGGCCAAAACCGGAACCGCGCTGGCCGCCGCCGGGCTGCTCGGCCTCGCCGTCATGCCGGTCGCCGCGCAGACGGTCGCGGTGCCGACCGCCGAGAATCCCTTTGGCCTGCCCGAGGACATTACCATCTTCGGCAAGACGGATCCCGATCGCCGCACGGCGACCGCGGTGGTCAATGGCTATGTCATCACCGGCACCGACATCGATCAGCGCGTCGCGCTGGTCACCGCCTCTTCCGAGACGCCGGTGGCCGAGGAAGAACTGCTGCGCCTGCGCGTGCAGGTGCTGCGCAACCTGATCGACGAGACATTGAAGGTCCAGGCTGCCGAAGCCGCCGAACTCAAGGTGACCACCGAAGAGGTGGAACAGACCTACCAGCAGCTGGCCGCACAGAACTTTGGCAGCGAGCCCAAGAAGATGGACGAATATCTGCTCTCCATCGGCTCCTCGCCCACTTCGCTCAAGCGCCAGATCGAAGGCGAACAGGCGTGGGAAAATCTCCTTCGCCGCAACATCATGCCCTTCGTCAACGTCTCGGCTGACGAGGTCAACGACGTGCTCAAGCGCATGAACGAGGCCAAGGGCACCGACGAATACCGGCTCGGCGAGATCTACCTCTCGGCCACCACCGAAAACCGCGCGGCGGTGCTGAAGAACGCGCAGGCGATCATTGAGCAGCTGCAGCAGGGCGGCAGCTTTGTCGCCTATGCCCGCCAGTTCTCCGAAGCGACCACCGCGGTGGTTGGCGGCGATCTGGGCTGGGTGCGCCTCGGCCAGCTCCCGCCGCAGATCGCGGCCGTGGCGCGCGAAATGCAGCCGGGGCAATTGAACGGCCCGATCGAAATTCCGGGCGGATTCTCGATCGTCTACCTCATCAACAAGCGTCAGGTGCTGATGGCCGATCCCAACGAGGCGATGCTGAGCCTCAAGCAGATCTCGATCAGCTTCCCGGCCGGCGTGTCGGAAACCGCAGCGGCGGCAAAGGTCGAACAGTTCGGCGCCTATGTCGAGGGCCTGCGCGGCTGCAGCAATGTCGAGACCGGCGCAGCAGCCGTCGGCGCGCAGGTCGTCTCGAACGACCAGATCAAGGCCGCCAATTTGCCCGAGCAGCTGCGTACGATCATCCTCAACCTGCAGATCGGACAGACCACTCCGCTGTTCGGCGGCGTGCAGGAAGGCGTGCGGGTGCTGATGCTGTGCGGGCGCGACGATCCTGCGGATTCGGGCGCGCCGACCTTTGCCGCGGTGATGGACCAGATCGAGCAGGAGCGCGTCAACAAGCGCGCCCAGCGCTATCTGCGCGACCTGCGCAACGACGCCTATATCGAGTACAATTGAGCCCTGCCTCTGCACCCCTTGCCATTGCGTTAGGCGATCCGGCGGGCATCGGCCCCGAGGTGATTCTGGGCGCATGGCTGCGGCTTCGGGCCGAGCGCCGCGCGCCGCCGGCCTTTGTGGTTGGCGGACCAACCGTGCTTCGCGCCGCGGCCGAGGCACTTGGGCTGGATTACCCGATTGTCCCGATTGCCGATCCCGCCGAAGCGCTGTTCGCGTCCGCTGCCGGCCTGCCGGTGATGGCGGGGCTCGATGCGCCCTGGACCCCGGGCGCGCCCAGTCCCGAAGGCGCAAAGCTGGCGCTGGCCTCGCTTAGCTGGGCGACCAAATTCGCGCTTTCGGGCGTGGCGGCGGGCCTCGTTACCGCACCCATCGCCAAGAGCGCGCTCGCCGCGATCGGCTGGGACTATCCCGGCCAGACCGAGTTTCTCGCCGATGCCTGCGGAAAGCCCTACCGCGATGCGGTGATGATGCTGGCGGGGCCGTCCCTGCGCACCGTGCCGCTTACCGTCCACGTCGCGCTGGCCGATGTGCCGGGGCTACTCTCGGCTGATCTCATCATCCACAAGGCGCGGATCGTGGCCGCAGGATTGCACCGCGATTTCGGCATTGCCGCCCCGCGCCTCGCGATTGCCGCGCTCAATCCGCACGCGGGCGAAAACGGCCAGTTCGGCGACGAGGAAGCGCGCATCATCGCCCCTGCCATCGCTGCCTTGCAGGCCGAGGGGATCGACGCTTTCGGCCCCGTCCCCGGCGACGCGCTGTTCATGCCGCGCGCGCGCAGCAGCTATGACGCGGCGCTGTGCATGTATCACGATCAGGCGCTGATCCCGCTGAAGGCGCTCGAAGTTGACGAAGGCGTCAACGTCACGCTCGGCTTGTCCGTAATCCGCACCTCGCCCGATCATGGCACCGCCTTTGATATCGCCGGCAAGGGCCTCGCCGATCCCGGCGCCATGGCCGCCGCGATCATGATGGCGGCTGAGATGGCAGCAGCGCATGGCTGACCTCCCCCCGATCCGCGACGTCATCAAGCGCCACGGGCTCGCGGCGACCAAGGCGCTGGGGCAGAACTTCCTGCTCGATGAGCAGTTGCTCGCCCGCATCGCCGCGTTGCCGGGCGATCTGGCGGGCGCGCAAGTGCTCGAAGTCGGCCCCGGTCCCGGCGGGCTGACGCGGGCGCTGCTGCGGGCGGGCGCACGGGTGACCGCAATCGAGATGGATCGCCGCTGCCTCCCTGCGCTCGAAGAACTGGGGGAGGCCTTCCCCGGCCAGCTGACCGTGATCGAGGGCGATGCGCTCAAGCTCGATCACAATGCGGTGATGGGCGGACAGCCGTTCCACGTGCTCTCGAACCTGCCTTACAATGTCGGCACCGCGCTGTTCGTGCGCTGGTTGTCGGGTGAGACGTGGCCGCCGCTGTGGCAATCGCTCACGCTGATGTTCCAGCGCGAAGTCGCCGACCGGATCGTCGCCGAGGCTGATAACGACGCCTATGGCCGCCTCGCCGTGCTGGCCCAGTGGCGCGCCGAGGCAAGCCTTGCGATGAAGGTCCACCGCAGCGCCTTTACCCCGCCACCCAAAGTGATGAGCGCGATCGTGCACGTCACGCCGGCACCGATGCCCGAGGGTGTCTCCGCGCGGATGCTCGAACGCCTCACCGAAGCCGCCTTCGGCCAGCGCCGCAAGATGCTGCGCCAGAGCCTGAAGGGCGTGCCGGGCGCGCTTGAGGTGCTGGCCAGCCTCGGGATCGACGAGACGCGGCGGGCCGAGACGGTCAGCGTCGCGGAGTTTGTGGCGGTAGCGCGGTCGCTGGGTTAGCCGAGTTTAGGGCAGGGATTGGTCTTGGCGGTATAATCGAAGCCCCAGGTCCGGTATCCGCTCGCATCGATGTGGAACCGACCTTCGATGTTGCGGGACATGTCGCTCGGATCGAAATAGGCGCCCAGCCCCATTGCGAACTTGCTCCCTGCCGCACGCTGCAGGGCACACAAATCAGCATAAAGTTTGCGCCGATCAGGCCGATTGGCCGACACCAGATCCAACGCCTTGAATTCCAGATGCCTGCTCCGGCTCGCGCCGTTGACGCAGGTGTTGATCGCAGGCGAGCGCCAGCCGGATACCACTTCGAGCGGCCCTGTCACCGGAATCACCTCGTCGCGCAGCAGCCGCAAGGTGGGAACGATGTCGCGCCATTGGTCCTTGGGAGGGATCGCGAAGTACTCCTCGCCGCAACGCGAGGCATATTGCGCATCCACCCGCCAAAGCTGCCAAGCCGGGACAATTCCTGCAACACCCTCGGATTGAAGCATGCCCTGAAAGGCCGCGTATTCTTTCGCCCGCCAGCCCGGATCGTCTCCGGCATAGGTAAACGCCCAGCGGTTGAACGCCCCGGCCGAGCTTGGCCCCGTGTCATTAGGCGAACGCTGGACATCTCCGTCACCCGCCAGCGAAACGGTTGCCAAGGTGAACAAACCGAAGAGCAGGACCATGACGCGCCGCATGGTCAAGATAATGTCCTAGCTGGCTTTTTTGCGCAACCGCCAAGCATGCAGCAGCGGTTCGGTATAGCCGCTCGGCTGCTCCACCCCCTTGAAGATCAGTTCCTTCGCCGCGCTGAACGCCGCGCCTGCCTCGTTGCCGGTGAGCGGCACATAGAGCGGGTCGCCCGCGTTCTGGGCGTCGACCTTGGCGGCCATGCGGGCGAGCGAGTCCAGCACCTGCGCCTCGGTGATCACCCCGTGCAGCAGCCAGTTGGCGATGTGCTGCGAGGAGATGCGCAAGGTCGCGCGGTCTTCCATCAGGCCGACGTCGTTGATGTCGGGCACCTTGGAGCAGCCCACGCCCGCATCAACCCAGCGCACCACATAGCCGAGCAGGCCCTGACAATTATTGTCGAGCTCCTCGGCGATTTCCGCTTCCGACCAGTTCGCGCCCTGCGCGAGCGGAATGCTGAGCAGCGCGTCGAGGCCCATCGGTTCGGGCAGCGTTTTCTGCACATCGAACACGTTTAGCTGATGGTAATGCAGCGCATGGAGCGTCGCGGCGGTGGGGGACGGCACCCAGGCGGTGTTCGCCCCGGCGCGCAGGTGGGCGATCTTCTCGACCATCATCTGCCCCATGAGATCGGGCACGGCCCACATGCCCTTGCCGATCTGCGCCTTGCCCGAGAGGCCGTGGCGGAGGCCGATCGCGACATTGCGCGCCTCGTAGGCCTTGAGCCAATCCGAGCCCTTCATCGCGCCCTTACGCAACATCGGGCCCGCACGCATCGAGGTGTGGATTTCGTCGCCGGTGCGATCGAGGAAGCCGGTGTTGATGAACACGATGCGGTCCTTCACCGCGTGAATGCAGGCGGCGAGATTGGCGCTGGTGCGGCGTTCCTCGTCCATCACGCCGACCTTGATCGTGTGGCGCGGGAGTTTGAGCAAATCCTCGATCACATCGAACACGTCATTGGTTAGGAAACATTCTTCTGGCCCGTGCATTTTGGGCTTCACGATGTAGATCGAGCCGCAGCGCGAGTTGCCGAACTTGCCCTTGCCTTCGACATCGAGCGTGCTGATTGCGGAGGTGAAGACCGCATCCATGATACCCTCGGGCACCTCGGAGCCATCAGCGAGGCGGATCGCGGGGTTGGTCATCAGGTGGCCGACGTTGCGCACGAACATCAGGCTGCGGCCCGAGAGGATGTGCGTGGTGCCATCGGCGGCGGTGTAGGTCTTGTCGCCTGCAAGCTTGCGGGTGAGGGTCTTGCCGCCCTTCTCGAAACTTTCGGACAGATCGCCGCGGATGATGCCGAGCCAGTTGGAGTAGGCCAGCAGCTTGTCCCCGGCATCGACCGCCGCGACCGAATCCTCGCAATCGGCGATCGTGGTGAGCGCGGATTCGACGATGATGTCTGCGATCCCGGCCTTGTCGGTTGCGCCTACCGACGTGCTCGAATCGAACACAACTTCGATATGCAGGCCGTTGTTTTTAAGTAGCACGCCCTTCTCGGTCTCGCCGACATACTGGGCGGGATCGGCAAGCGTCACATCATCGCGCCCGGGGAGGCCCGCCCAGCTGCCGCTAGCCAAGGGGAAAGCGGAATCGAGGAACTGCCGCCCGCGCGCGATCACCGCTGCGCCGCGCGCTTCATCATAGCCTCCCGGCCGCGCAGGCGGGGCATCGAGTGCATCGGTGCCGTAGAGCGCATCATAAAGGCTCCCCCAACGCGCGTTGGCGGCGTTGAGCAGGAAGCGGGCGTTGAGGATCGGCACCACCAGCTGCGGCCCGGCCATCGTGGCGATCTCGGGATCGACGTTTTGCGTGCCGATCTGGAAGTCAGCGGGCTCCGGAACGAGATAGCCGATCTCAGTGAGGAACGCCTTGTAAGCCGCCGCATCATGGGGCTTTCCGGCGCGTGCAACGTGCCACTCATCGATCTGCGCCTGCAAGTCTTCGCGCTTGGCCAGCAGCGCGGCGTTACGCGGCGCGAACTCGGCCAGCAACGCAGCGAAACCCTGCCAGAAAGCGTTCACATCGCGCCCTAGCGGCCCCAGCACCTCGGTCTCGAGGAAAGTCGCCAGCCGCGCGTCAATCGCGATTCCGGCGCGGGGGATCATGTCAGTCATTGGTGTCCTCGTCGGTTGGCTCGGGCCTGGGGAGGAGAGGGCGCGGAGGCCTATGGCGCAGAGGACACCCGATTGCAACGGGTTGGACTGGCGCGAATGCCCCGCTAGAGGAGGTGGCATGAGCGAGGACGGCACCCTCAATGCGATCGACGGCGCAGCCATGCTTGCGCAGGTCGAGGCGTGGAGCGCGATCAACACCGGCACCGCGAATCTCGCAGGCCTCGCCGAGCAGGCCGCGGGTTTGGCGCGGGCCTTCAGCGCGCTGCCCGGGGCGATTGCGCTGGTCGATCCCGCCCCCGTGACCGCGGTTGCCGCCGACGGCAGCACGTTTGACAAGCCCCACGGCCAGCATCTGGTGGTGCGGGTGCGGCCCGAAGCCAACCGCCGCATTCTCCTTACCGGCCATATGGATACGGTTTTCCCGGCCGGTCACGCCTTCCAGTGCCAAACCTGGCTCGATGGCGAGACGCTGAACGGACCCGGGGTCGCCGACATGAAGGGCGGGATAGCGGTGATGCTCCACGCGCTGCTCGCCTTCGAGGCGAGCGCCAGTGCACCGAGCCTCGGCTATGACGTGCTGATCAATTCCGATGAGGAGACCGGCTCGCTCGCCAGCGCAGGGCTGATCGCCGAGCTTGCGCAAGGCAAGATGGCGGCGCTGACCTATGAACCGTCCGCGCTGCCCGATGGCACGCTGGCGCATGAGCGCGGCGGCACGGGGAACTACTCGATCACTATCACCGGCAAATCCGCCCACGCCGGACGCAATCCGCACGAGGGGCGCAACGCGATTGTCGCGGCAGCCGATCTGATCCTGCGGCTGAAGGCACTGGAAACCGAGGATGTCACCATCAATCCGGCGAAACTGGAGGGCGGCGCGGCCAATAATGTGGTGCCCGATCACGCGGTACTGCGCTTCAATATCCGCCCCAAGACTGTCGAGGCAGGCGCAGCCTTTGATCACGCGCTCAGTTACTTGCTAATCGATATTCAGACCGCGCACGAGATTTCTACCCATCGCCACGGCGGTGTCACCCGCCCGCCCAAAAAGGTCGACGCGCGCGCGCAGCAATTGTTCGATCTGGTGCGCGAATGCGGCGCCGAACTCGGGCAGGACATCCGCTGGCAATCCACCGGCGGGGTGTGCGATGGCAACAATATCGCGGCCTGCGGCGTCCCGGTGGTCGACACCATGGGCGTGCGCGGCGGCGCGATCCACAGCCCGGACGAATATCTCATCGTCCCCAGCCTCGTCGAACGCGCGGCCCTGTCCGCCCGCGTCATCGAGCGTCTCGCTCAAGGAGCATTGATGTGACCTTCCGCCTCCGCGCTGCCCGCTCCGCCGATCTCGAGGCGCTTTACGAGATGGCCAAGCTTACCGGCGGGGGTTTCACCAACCTTCCGCCCGAACGCGCCGCGCTCAAGGCCAAGCTTGACCGCGCCGAGGCCGCCTTTGGCACGGACAGCGACACCATCGCCGACGAGCTGTTCGTGCTGGTGCTCGAAAACGGCCGCACCGGCGCGGTGCGCGGCACCTGCCAGCTGATGACGCAGGTCGGCCAGCGCTGGCCGTTCTATTCCTACCGATTGAACACCCTCACCCAGTATTCGCAGGAACTGGACCGGACGGTGCGCGCCGAGCTGCTCAGCCTCGTCACCGATCTCGAAGGATCGAGCGAGGTCGGCGGGCTGTTCCTCCACCCCAATGAACGCGCCGGCGGGCTCGGTCTGTTGCTCGCCCGTTCGCGCTACATGTTCGTGGCGATGCACCGCAAACGCTTCGCCGATCGCATTCTGGCCGAGCTGCGCGGGATCATCGACGAGCGTGGCGGATCGCCGTTCTGGGACGGCGTGGCGGGGCGCTTTTTCGGGATGAACTTCCAGGATGCGGACTATTTCAACGCGATCAACGGCAACCAGTTCATCGCCGATCTGATGCCCAAACACCCGGTCTATATCGCAATGCTGAACGAGGATGCGCGCTCGGTGATCGGCATCCCCCACCCCACCGGGCGCGCGGCGATGCGGATGCTCGAGGACGAAGGCTTCCGCTGCGAGGGCTATGTCGACATCTTCGACGGCGGGCCGACGATGGTGGCGCGAACCGACAATGTCACCAGCGTCAAGAACAGCTGCGAGGCGACGGTGACCGGCCTTTCGGTTGACGAAGGCGAGCGCGCGATCCTTGCCACCGGCCGGCTCGGCACCTTCCGCGCCTGTTTCGGCGCGCGGGTAATGGACGGTGAAGGCGGGATCGCGATCGATCCGGCCAGCGCCGATCTGCTCGATGTGTGTGAAGGCGATGTGGTGTGGAGCGTGGCGCGATGAGCCTTACGGAAATCAATTTCGACGGGATCGTCGGCCCCAGCCACAACTACGCCGGGCTCAGCCTCGGCAATATCGCCAGTGCGAGCCATGCGGGCGATCCCTCTTTTCCGCGCGCGGCCGCCTTGCAGGGGGTGGCGAAGATGCGCGGCAATCTGGCGCGGCTGGATGTGCAGGGCTTCCTGCTGCCGCTCCCGCGCCCCAACGGCGCGTTGCAAACCGCGCTCGCGCTTGATGGCAGCGAGCCGCCGCAATTGCGCGCCGCGCCGTGGTCGGCCTCCTCGATGTGGACCGCGAACGCCGCAACCGTTTCCCCTGCGCCCGATACCGCCGACGGGCGCTGCCATCTGACGCCGGCCAACCTCGTCACCATGCTCCATCGCGCGCAGGAATGGCCCGATACCAAACGCCAGCTCGAAATCGCTTTCGGCGACACGCACCACTTCGCGATCCACGATGCGGTGCCGCCCACCTTCGGCGATGAAGGCGCGGCCAATCACATGCGGCTGTGCGAAAGCCACGATGCCTCCGGGGTCGAAGTGTTCGTCTATGGGAAGCCCGGCGGGCGCTTCCCGGCGCGCCAGCACGAACAGGCCAGCCGTCTCGTCGCCCGCGCGCACGGGCTTGCACGGCAGCGCACAGTGTTCATCGAGCAGAACCCCGAGGCGATTGCGGCCGGTGCGTTCCACAATGATGTGGTCGCGGTGGCCAATGGCCGCGTGCTGTTCACCCATGCCGAGGCCTTTGCCGACCAGCAGGGCGCTTACGACGCCATCCGCGCCGCCTTCCCCGCGCTCGAGGTGGTTGAGGTGCCGTCGAGCGCGGTGTCGCTGCAGGAGGCGATCCGCACCTATCTGTTCAACGCGCAATTGCTCACGCTGCCGGATGGCAGCATGGCACTGATCGTGCCCGAGGAATGCCGCGAAAGCGCCGCGGTCTGGGCCTGGGCCGAGGCGATGCTCGCCGGAAATGGTCCCATCCGGCAGGTGATCCCTGTGGATGTCCGCCAATCGATGGCGAATGGCGGCGGCCCGGCCTGTCTGCGCCTGCGCGTCGTGTGCGACCCCGCCACAATCGATCCGCGGTTCCTGCTGGACGCGGCCAAGGCCGACCTCCTTGAAAGCGTGATCGCGGCGCACTGGCCCGAACAGATTGATCCGTCCGATCTTGGCACGGAAAGCCTCGCAGCCAGCGTGATTGCGGCACGGCTAGCCTTGCTGGACGCGCTCAATCTGGCACAGCTTGGTTAACGCATTTGCGTGAGGTTCGGCCTTGGGCTTAGGCTTACGACATTCCTAAAGAGGCCCCGCCAAACGGAGCCGAGTCGTCCCGGGAGAGCCCATGCTGCGTAAGATCGGTCGCCTGTTTGTGATCAAGACGCGGTTCGAGGCGTTCCTGATCACCTATGCTCTCGCCTTGGGTTCGACAGCGCGCGGCGCGGTCTATCTTGAGCGGTTTCCGGGCTTTGGCGGATACCTCTTGTTCCTCGCCACCACCGGCGCGGTCTTCCTTGCCGGCGCGAAGATGCTTGATTGCATCCGGCTGGAAAAGGAGCTGGCCGAATTTCGCGGCGAAACGGGCGGACGGGCGGAATAGCACCGTCGCCAAGCCCGCAAAAAATGCTTGCGTCCGTGAATTTCCACATCGGTCCGGAAGGTGGGGGTTTCTGTTGCTAGCTACCCCCGGAGCCCCGGTATCCGTTCTGTTGCCCGGTCGGTCCAACCGCGCTTTTTAGCCTAATAAAAGAAGGGCGTTAGCCCATCGATTACGCAGCGATTGCGAGTGCTTCGTTATCGTTGGCACTTATGGGTTTTGAGCCTTATGCGGGTTACTCAGCCCGGGCAAAAACTACGCTTTTCAACACACGTCGATCCTAGTTCGGCCCCATCAGGAGTTGCGGCAAAACCGCCGCTTCTGGTGGAGCCGCCGGGTACTGCCCCCGGGTCCGTTGCATCTATTGCACGCAGCAATTTATCGCCATAGTCGGTTGCCCGACACGACCCAGATAGCGCGGCAATCCTGAATGTAAAGTGAGCGGGGGTGCCGCTACTTTTTCAGCGCATCCCGGATTTCGGTCAGCAGCTCGATCTCAGTCGGCGCGGGGGGCGCTTCTGGCTCGAGGGTGAGGATCTTGGGGGTGAGCTTGTTCACATAGCGCACCATCAGGAAGATGATGAAGGCCAGGATCAGGAAGTTGATCACCACCGAGACGAACGCCCCTACCCCCAGCACATTGGCCCCCGCCGCGCGCGCAGCTGCTGGCGGCATGCCGGCTGCAACCTCGCCCGAGAGCACGATGTAACGGTCCGAAAAATCGATGCTGCCAACGATTGCGCCGACGATCGGCATGATGATTTCATCGGTCAGCGATTTGACGATCGACCCAAACGCCGCGCCGATAATCACCCCGACCGCCAGATCGATAACGTTGCCCTTGGCGATGAAAGCCCTGAATTCTGACAGCATACTGGTCCCCTTGCGCTGTTTGGAGAGTTTTCTTGGCACTCTAAGATTACGCTGACAAGTCACACGCGCGTCACCTTCCCCGGCTTGAACGTCATTATCGGTGTGCTATATCGGCAATACAGAAAGCGTTTGCGCTGTGCCCGCCCGGGCTGAGGCGCCATCAGAAGGGATCGAGACATGACGTTCATCAGTATGCTTCGCGGCGCGTTTGCCGCTCTGGCCGCGCTGAGCCTTGCGGCCTGCGGGATCAACACGGTTCCGGCGGCCGAAGAAGAGGCCAAGGCCAAGTGGGCCGATGTCGAGGCGCAGTTCCAGCGCCGCGCGAACCTCATCCCCAACCTTGCTGAAGTGACCAAAGGCGCGGGCGAGAACGAGCGTACGATCCTCAGCCAGGTGACCGAGGCACGCGCCAAGGCTACATCCGTCAATGTCACCGCCAATGATCTCACTGATCCGGCCAAGATGGAACAATTCGCGGCCGCACAGAGCCAGATCGGCGCCGGTATCGGCCGCCTGCTTGCGAGTGTCGAAGCCTATCCGACGATCCAGTCGAACCAGAACTACCTCGCGCTTCAGAGCCAGCTCGAAGGCACCGAAAACCGCATCGCGGTCGCCATCCGCGACTACAACGAGGCGGTGCGCAAGTATAACACCACGATCCGCACCTTTCCCGATATTGTCGGCGCCAAGGTGATCCACGGGGCTGAGCCGATGGTGCCCTACAAGGCCGTGACCGAAGGCACCGAAGCCGCGCCCTCGCTCGACATGACCTCGAACTGAGCGGCGTGTTCGCTCGTCTGCTCATCCTGCTCGCGCTAGCGGGGGCATGGCTTGTTGCCCCCCTCGCCGCGCAGCCGCAGTTTCCCGAGCTGACCGGCCGGGTGGTCGACAATGCCGATATTCTCACGCCCGAGGCCGAAGCGACGCTGACCGCCAAGCTCGAGGCCTTGGAAACCCAGACCCAGCGCCAACTGGTGGTGGCCACCGTGCCCGATCTTCAGGGCTATGACATTTCCGACTATGGCTACCAGCTGGGCCGCGCCTGGGGGCTTGGAGATGCGGAGCGCAACGACGGCGCGCTGCTGCTGGTCGCGCCCAATGATCGCAAGGTGCGGATCGAGGTCGGCTATGGGCTCGAAGGCTATCTTACCGATGCATTGTCGGCGCTGATCATCCAGAACGCGATCCTGCCGCGGTTCCGCGAAAACGATTATCCCGGCGGGATCATGGCCGGAACCGATGCGATCATCGCGCAGCTGCAATTGCCGCCCGAAGAAGCCGCCAAACTCGCCGCCGAGGCCGGCAAGGCGCGGGAAAGCGATGGCGGCTTTCCGTTCGGCGTGCTGATCTGGCTGGCCTTCATTTTCTTCTTTTTCGCCCTGCCGATGCTGGCCGGTCGCAGCCGACGGCGCAAGTACCGCTCGAGCGGCGCTGGTCCTTGGGGGGATCGCGGGCGCGATGCCGGCGATACCGCGCGTGACATCATCCTGTGGGAAGTGGGCAACGCGATCCTGCGCGGTGCGGTGTCCGGCGGAGGCAGCAGCGGCTGGAGCGGCGGCGGCTTTGGCGGCGGCGGCGGATTTTCGGGCGGCGGCGGCTCGTTCGGGGGCGGCGGCGCCTCGGGAGGGTGGTGAGCATGGCCTGGCTGGATGATGCAGGGCGCAAGCTCGTTGCCGAAGCGGTGGGCGAGGCCGAAAGCGCGACCTCGGGCGAAATCGTTACCGTGCTGGCGGAGCGCTCGGACGGCTATACCGATGTCGCGCTGCTGTGGGCGATCGCCGCGGCCTTCACGGTGATGAGCATGTTCGCCGTCTTCCCCCTCCCGTTCCTCGCGCTGTGGGACCGGTTGATCGGCGGCTGGGGCCACGAATGGACCACGGGCGAGCTTGCAAGCATGGTGATCGGGCTCGGTTTGGTGGCCTTCCTTGCGGTGCTGCTGATCCAGCAATGGGAGCCGCTCAAATTTGCGCTGATCCCCGCCCCCACCAAGACGATGCGCGTCCACGCGCAGGCGGTGCGGCAGTTCAAGGTCGGCGCGGACCGCCGCACCACCGGGCGCACCGGCGTAATGATCTACCTTTCGATGGCCGAACACCGCGCCGAGATTGTCGCGGACGAGAGCATCGCCGCCAAGGTTCCCGCCGAGGTGTGGGGCGAGGCGATGGGCGATATGCTCCGCCACATCCGCAAGGGCCGGATCGCCGAGGGCCTCAGCGTCGGCATCCGCGATGTCGGCTTCGTGCTCGCCGAGCATTTTCCGCGCGGCGCGGATGACCAGAACGAGCTACCCGACCGCTTGATCGAGGTCTAGGCAATTCGGCCCTTGACCCGCCGCGCGAGAGCCTGTCGAAGGTCGCTCCCTGCCCGCCGCGACGGAGTTTCCCTTGCTAAAAGACCGTGACGCCGACCTGCCCGAGCAGGTGATGTGGGAAGGCCGCTTCATCACCGCGAAAACGCGCGGACGGTGGGAATATGTCGGGCGCGCGCGCGGCATCCGCGCCGCAGCGATCATCGCGCTCGATAGGGATCCGGACGGCACCGCCCACGTCATCCTTGTCAGCCAGTACCGCGTCCCGCTGTCGCGCTTCAGCCTCGAAATCCCCGCCGGCCTGATCGGCGATGACGAGGGCAAGCAGGGCGAGGATGCGCTCACGGCCGCCGCGCGCGAGCTGGAGGAGGAAACCGGCTACCGCGCCGGCAGCCTTGGGGTGCTGGGCGAATTCTATTCCTCGCCCGGCATGGTCTCCGAATGCTTCACGCTGCTGAAGGCAACCGCGCTCACCCGGGTGAGCGAAGGTGGCGGCACCGAAGGCGAGAATATCACCGTCCACCGGGTTGCGCTGCGCGATCTTTCGCGCTTCGTGGCCGAGTGGCGGCGCGCAGGCCACGCAGTCGACGTGCGCATCGCGATGTTATTGACACCGGGATACTTGGGAGAGGATTGAACTATGGTTGGACGGGTAGCGGGCAAGCTCGCATTGGTCACCGGCGGCGCGCAGGGTCTCGGCCGCGCGCATTGCATTCGCCTCGCGCAGGAAGGCGCGCGGGTACTGGCGACGGACATCAATGGCCCAGGCGCGGCCGAAACGGCAGCGATCATCAACGCCGAAATGGGCGCAGGCACCGCGTTTTCCATCGCGCATGATGTGACCGACCCTGCCCAGTGGGAAGCCGCTGTCGATGCCGCACGCGAACGGCTCGGCGGGCTCAATGTGCTGGTCAACAATGCCGGGATCGGGGTCGCGGGCAATATCGAGACCTGCACCTTCGAAGACTGGCAGCGCTGTTTCGATATCAACGTCAATTCGATCTTCCACGGCTGCCAGAAGGCCTTGCCGCTGATGCGCGAACACGCGCCGGGTTCGATCATCAATATCTCGTCGATTGCAGGCCTGATCGCGAGCGACACCATGCCCGCCTACAACGCCTCGAAGGCAGCGGTGTGGATGCTGTCGAAGTCGATCGCGCTCCACTGCGCCAAGAAGAGCATGAACATCCGCTGCAATTCGGTGCACCCGACCTTTGTCGATACCCCGATCCTCGACGGCACAGCCAAGGCGGCATCGCTCGACAAGGGTGTGCTGCTGGAGAAGCTCGCGCGCCAGATCCCGCTCAAATTCGTGGGCGAGCCGAACGACATCGCCAATGCGGTGCTCTATCTCGCCAGCGACGAAAGCCGCTTCATGACCGGCGCGGAGCTCAAGCTCGACGGCGGTATCAGCGCGATGTAAACGAAAAAGGGGCCTAAAGGGCCCCTTCCCGGTTGTTCAGATCCTTGTGCAGCGGCCCGAAAAACCGGGAACCGCTTTTTCCAGTCGCTGCACTCAATCCGCGATCAGCGCGATCGCCAGGTAGATCAGCAGGAAGGTGCCGAAGCCCAGCAGCGTGCCGGCGACAAAGCCGATCCGCACCAGCATGGGATCAATCCCGAAATAGTCGGCAATCCCGGCGCAGACGCCGAAGACCTTGGCGTTGGTCTTGTCGAGGCGGAAGCCAGCGCGGGGCGGCTTGCCATCGGAATTGCGGGTGACGTTGTTCATTTCAGTCGAACTCCAAAGGTTGGCAGTGGCCGATCAGGCGGTCATGCCGGGGGTGGCGGGGACGATGGCATAGGCGAAGCTGGCGATCGTCAGGATCACAGCGAAGGTCGCCGAAGCGAAGCGGGCGGTGGTTTCGGGGCTGAACATGGTCAGTTAGTCCTTTTGAAAAGCGGGGGCTGGAAGGTCAGGCTCAGACGACAAGGCTGGGGCTGGCAGGCACGATCGCATAGGCGAAGAACGCGGCCGAAATGACGAGCGAGAAAGCGGCGGCGAACAGGCGGTTCGAGGCTTCGAGGGCATACATGATGTGGGTCTCCTTGGTGTTTTTCGCTGTCCTTCGGGACCATCCCGGGGACGTAGAAGGTACTGCAGGAGCCGTGCCAAACTCAAAAAATGGTGGAACTCCCCCATTCCTTTGCTTTCACCCGGACGACAGGCCATTCACCTTGGCGAAAGCTTGGGAAAATTTCCCAATGATTGGCATCGCTACTTGCAGCGCGCTTCGCACTGGCCAAATCGCCCCCCTCCCGCTACCCGCGCAGACGCCATGGGCCTCACCAGGATCAGCCTCGAAAACTTCCGCAACCACGCGGCCACTACCTTAAGCGAACCTGCGCATTTCAACCTGCTGGTGGGCGAGAACGGGGCGGGCAAGACCAACCTTCTCGAAGCGCTCTCGCTGCTCGGGCCGGGACGCGGGCTCAGGCGCGCAAACCTTGCCGATCTGGCGCGCAGGCCCAGCGCCGGCGACACTCCCCCGCCCTTCGCCATCGGCGCGAGCCTGAACGAGCAGGGCACGGTCTCTGCGCGGCTGGGCACCTATACCGAAGCGGGAAGCCCCGCGCGGCGGCTGGTGCGCGTGAACGGCGCATCAGCCAGCGCAGCGAGCCTCGCCGAGTGGCTGGCGCTCTCGTGGCTCACTCCAGCGATGGACGGGCTGTTCACCGATAGCCCGGGCGCGCGGCGGCGCTTCATCGATCGTATGGCGCTCGCGATCGCGCCCGATCATGCGCGGCGGGTGAATGCGCTCGAGACGAGCTTGCGCGAACGCGGCCGGCTGCTGGAAAACGGCGGCGATCCGCGCTGGATGGATGCGGTGGAGGCGCAGGTCGCAGACCACGGCGCAGCAGTCACCGCCACCCGCGCCGAACTGGTCGCGCGGCTCGCGGACGAGCTTTCCGCGCTCCCGCCCGAGCCTTTCGCCCGCCCCGCCCTCACCTATCGCCCCGGCGGCCCGGCCGACGAGGGCTCCTTGCGCGCCGAACTCGCCCGCAATCGTCCGCGTGACCGGGCGGCGGGACGCGCGCTCACCGGCCCGCAGCGCGACGAGCTTGACGTCATCATGGCCAGCACCCGCCAGCCCGCCGCTGCCTGCTCGACCGGCGAGCAGAAGGCGATGCTGATCGCGATCACGCTCGCCCACGGCATCCTCGCTGCTGCGGGCCGCCCGAGCCTGCTGCTGCTCGATGAAGTCGCAGCCCACCTCGATCCTGTCCGGCGCACCGAGCTGTTCCGCCGGTTGCGGCAAGGCGCTGCGCAGGTGTGGATGACCGGCACCGAGCTCGCCCCTTTCGAGGCGATCCGCGGCGAGGCGGCGATCTGGCGGGTCAGCGGCGGCAGCGTGGAGCGGCTCTAGCTCCCGGCAGGCGGCGGCAAAGCCCCCTTAACCTCGTCCAGCGTCGAGGCCACCAATCGCTCGATCCCCTCGGCGGTCGGGTGTATCTTGTCGTTCTGGAACAGCTCGGGCTCGCGGTAGATATCCTCCAGCCAGAACGGGATCAGCGCCGCGCTGTGCTGCTTGGCAAGATCGCGGTAGAGCGCATCGAACTCGGCCTGATATTCCGGCCCGTAATTCGGCGGTGCGCGCATTCCCATCAGCAGGACCGGAATCTCGCGGGCCTTCAGTTCCTTCAGCATTGCGCCGATATTGGCCTTGGTCTGATCGGGCGCAATGCCGCGCAGCAGATCATTGCCGCCCAGTTCGAGGATCAAGAGATCGGGCTTGGTTTTCTGTGCATCGAGCGTGAAGGCCAGCCGTTGCAGTCCGGCCGCGCTGGTATCGCCCGAAACCCCGGCTTTGGTGATCGCTGCGTTCACGCCCTTGGTGCGCAGCGCCGTTTCAAGCCGGGCGGGATAGCTCTCTCCGTCCTTCAGACCATAGCCTGCAAACAGGCTGTCCCCGAAGGCGAGGATGCGGCGCTCGGGCCCCATCACCGGGATCGCTGGCAAATCGGTCTCGGCCGCCTTGGCCATCTCGGGGGAGCGCGTAGCCTCGTCCGCCTCGCCGCTGCACGCCCCCAGAGCGAGGGCCAGCGCGAGGGCCGCCGCGCCAATTGTGACATTAATCGACCAACCGCGCTTGTGCATCCGCGAGCCTTCCTTAGCTGTAGCTTGTTGTGCCCCCTCACGTATGCCATCGGAACCTCGTGACAAGTCCCTCTCTTGCAATCTCCGCCCGCAACCTCACCCTGACGCTCGGTAGCAATGCTGCGCCGGTCACGATCCTGCGCGGGATCGATCTCGATATCCCGCAAGGTCAGGTGGTCGCGCTGCTTGGCCCCTCGGGATCGGGCAAGAGCTCGCTGATGGCGGTGCTGTCGGGCCTTGAGCGCGCCAGCGGCGGGAGCCTGACAGTGGCGGGCGCGGATTTCACCGGGCTGGACGAGGACGGCCTTGCCGCCGCACGCCGCGGACGGATCGGGATTGTGCTCCAGGCCTTTCACCTGCTCTCCACGATGACCGCGGCCGAGAATGTCGCCACCCCGATGGAACTCGCCGGTGCCAGCGATGCCGCGCCGCGCGCGCTGGCGGAGCTCGAAGCTGTCGGCCTCGACCACCGCACCGGGCACTACCCCACCCAGCTATCGGGCGGCGAGCAGCAGCGCGTCGCCATCGCGCGCGCCACCGCGCCGCGTCCCGAACTGATCTTCGCCGACGAGCCGACCGGCAATCTTGATGCCGCCACCGGCGAGGAGATCATCAACCTGCTGCTCGCCCGCCGCGCCGAGACCGGCGCAACGCTGCTGATCATCACCCACGACTCCAGCCTTGCCGCGCGCTGCGAGCGGGTGCTGACCATGGCCGACGGGGTGATTGTCTCGGACAAGGCGCCAAGCTCATCAGGCGTGCAATGAGCCTGCCGCTCGGCACCGCATGGCGGATCGCGCGGCGCGATCTCAACGCCCGTTTCCGCGGCCTCAGACTGCTGCTGGTGTGCATCTTCCTCGGCACCGCTGCGCTTGCCGCAATCGGCACGCTGACCGCAGCGATCGAGCGTGAACTCGCCTCTTCGGGGCAGGAACTGCTCGGCGGCGATCTCGAAATCGAAGTGTGGCAGCGCGATCTTAACCCCAAAGAGATGGCCGCGCTCGAGAAATATGGCGAGGTGTCGGGCGGCTTCCGCCTGCAGGCGATGGCGAGCACGCCCGAGGCTGCTGCGCCGATCGAATTGAAGGCGGTCGATGCCAAGTGGCCGATGTTCGGCAAGCTGGTGCTCGCCGATGGCCGCAAAGTGGGCGCGCCGACCGGCACAGACGCATGGATTGCAGAAACCGCGCTCGAACGGCTGGGGATCAGGGTCGGCGACAGCTTCACCGTCGGCACCACCAGGCTGACCGCCGCGGGCGTGATCAAGGACGAACCTGATCGCCTGTCCGAAGGTTTCCAGCTCGGCCCGACGGTGATCGTGGCAGAAACGGTGCCAGCTGCCGCCGGCCTGTTGCAACCCGGCGCGCTCTACCAGTCCAAGCACCGCATCGCCTTTGCCGATGCCGCACGCGATCCTGAAAGCGTCGAGGAGGCGATCACCAAGGCCTTCCCCGATGCCGGCTTCGACATCCGCACCCGCGACCGCGCCTCGCCCGGGGCGGACCGCTTCGTGCGGCAGATGAGCGATTTCCTGACGCTGGTGGGCTTGGCCGCGCTGGTCATCGCCGGGATCGGGATTGCAGGCGGCGTCTCTTCCTATCTCGACCAGCGCCGCACCAGCATTGCCACGCTGAAGGTGCTGGGCGCGACCTCGGGGGATATCGTACGCATCTATGCGCTACAGATCGGCGTCGCGGCGCTGGTGGGTAGCCTCGCAGGGCTGGCCGCGGGCGTGCTCGTCACTCCGCTGCTGGCGGCTGCGCTGCAAGGCCTGCTGCCGGTCGAGAGCGGGTTCATCATCTCAGCCCCCGCGCTGCTGCTGGCGGGGGCTTACGGGTTGCTGGTCGCCTTCGCCTTTGCTGCTGCGCCCCTGCTGCGTGCGCGCACTTTCCCGGCGATGGCGCTGATGCGGTCGGGGATCGTGCCGCTGGCGCGTGACAAGCGGGCCTTGCTCGCCACCGGCTTGGGGCTCGCCGCGATTTGCGCGCTGGCGCTCCTGACCACCGCGCAGCCGGTGCTGTCGGGCGGGTTCCTGCTTGGTGCAGGCGGCACCTTGCTGCTGCTCGCGGGGCTTGGCTGGGCGATCCAGACCCTCGCCCGCCGCCTGCCACGCCCGTCCAATCCGCTGCTCCGAAGCGCGCTCGCCAATATCCACCGCCCCGGCGCACCGACCGGCGCGCTGGTCACCGCATTGGGCTTTGGCCTTGCCTCCTTCGTGCTGCTCGCCGCGGTGCAGAGCGCGATTGACGGCAATATCCAGAGCCGCGTGCCCAAGGAGGCGCCCGATTACTTCGTGCTCGACGTGCCGCGCGACAAGGAGCCGCGCTTCTTCGAACTGGTGCAGCAAGACTTCCCCAAGGCCGCGCTGCGCACCGTGCCGACCATGCGCGGCGCGGTGCTGGCCTATGGCTCCAAGGACAAGATGATCCGCGTTGCCGATCTCGAGGAAATTCCAGAGGGCGCCTGGGCGCTGCGCGGCGAGCGGGCGCTGACCTATGCTGACACCATCCCCGAGGGCAACCGCGTGGTCGCGGGCGAGTGGTGGAGCCCGTTCCACAAGGGCGAGCCGCTGGTCTCGATAGACGCCGAACTCGCCCGCACGCTCGATCTCGAGGTCGGCGATTATCTCACTATCGGCATCCTCGGGGTCGAGCGCACCGCGCGCATCGCTTCCCTGCGCGAGATCGACTGGGAGAGCATGGGGTTCAATTTCATTCTCGTCTTCAGCCGCAATGCGATCAGCGATGCGCCGCACAACCTTTCAGCCACAATCGACCTGCCCGAGGGCGCGGACAGCGAAGCGCGCGGGCGTTTGCTGCGCGCCATGGTCAAGGAAATGCCCTCAAGCTCGGTGATCGAGGTCGGCGGCATTCTGGTCGAGGCGCGCAATCTGCTCCAGCAGGTGAGCCTTGCGACGCTGGCTGCGGCGGCGGTGACAGTGCTGGCGGGGCTCGCGGTGCTGATGGGCGCGATTGCCGCCGCGCGGGCGGCGCGCACTTATGACACGGTGATGCTGCGGGTGCTGGGCGCGAGCCGGCGGCAAATCCTGCTGCTGCAACTGGCCGAATATGGCCTGCTCGCCGGCGTGCTGGCGCTGGTCGCGCTCGGGCTGGGCGGCGGACTTGCCTGGGTGGTGATCACCCAGCTGTTCGAATTCGACTGGCTGCCCAACTGGGGCGAGGTGCTCGGCGTGCTCGGGCTCGGCGTCGCGATTGTGCTGGCCTTTGCGCTGGCCGGATCGCTGCCCTTGCTCAGGGCCAAGCCGTCACAGGCGCTGCGCGAGCTTTAGGGCCCGCACAGCGCCCGTCCCGATATCAGCTCAGGCGAAGACGTCTTCGGCGTAGGGATCTTTGGGATCCGGCCCAAAGCGGTTGGGGCCGCGCGTGCCCTCGAGGCACATGAACACCAGCAGGATCAGGCTGCCCACATAGGGGATGAGGCCCAGAAGGATGAACCAGCCCGACTTGTCCTGATCATGGAACCGCCGGACCTGCACCGCGAGGCCGGGGATGAAGAACACGAGGAAATAGACCCCCAGCACGATCAGCATGGCGGTGCTACCGAACGGGTTCGCGGGATCTTCGACCGGCCCACCCATGAGGATCGCGAGAAACGCGACCGGTATGAGTATCAGCATCTGGAGCAGAACAAACATCCAGTATTCCTTGCGCCGCGAACGCCCCGAAAACTCGGCGTACCGCTTGAGCGGCATGATCATCCATTCCATTATCTGATCCCCTTTGTGCTGTTGCAGCGCGGCCAAATCATCACATTGACCCGGCCTGCGCAATGAAAAAGGCCCCGCGCTTCACCAGCGCGGGGCCTTTTCATGTGGCCGGAGCTGCTTGGGATCAGAAGCGGAAGCGCGCGATCCCGCCATAAGTGCGCGGCTGGCTCGGGTAACCCGAGACCGTGCCGGCCTGCGCAACGCCGTCGAACACCGTGATGATGTATTGGTCGTCGAGCAGGTTGCGGCCCCACACGCCGACTTCGAGCCCGTTGTCGAGCTGGAGCATGATCGACCCGTTCACCAGATTGACTTCGCGGCTGAAGATCCGCGGGTCGCGGCGGGCGGTGACCGGACCGTTGAAGGTCGGCAGGCCGTTGTTGATGTCGACGTTGCTCTCGTGGCTGTAGTCGAGGCGGCTGATGAGCTTGGTGCCGCTCGAGCCGAACTCGTAGGTGTAGGTCGCCGAGGTGCGCAGGTTCCACTCCGGGATACCGCCCGGACGGAAGCCGGTCAGATCACCCACCGGGCTGGCGGTGAAGCTGTCGAATTTCGCATCGAGATAGGTCGCCGCAAAGGTGAACACCAGACCATCGGTCGGGCTGACCGTGCTGTCGAGCTCAAAGCCCTTCACCGACTGCTCACCCGCATTGTTCAGCTGGAAGCCGGTGCCGGTGAACAGAAAGCTTTGGAAGCCCTGGATGGTCTGGTCGAACAGAGCGAGGTTGACGCCGAAGCCGTCCCACTGCGCCTTCATGCCGATTTCGTAGACTTCCGCTTCTTCCGGTCCGGCAAAGCGCGATCCAGTGCCGAGGTTCGGCACAGCCAGACCGGCGTTGGTGACCGGCGAGGCCGGCGCGCCGAAGAACGAACGGCCCGGACCCGGAATGTAATCGCCGAATGCCGGACGGCTGTCACGCGAGAGGTTGACCGAGCTTGCCTTGAAGCCGGTGGCGTAGCTGGCGTAGATGTTGATTTCGTTCGAAATCTGGTAGGCAGCGCGCAGAAGGTAAGTGAATTCGTCATCCTTCGTGCGGCCCGGTTCGACCGAGTTCGGCAGGTTGAGGAACGGCGGCTGGAACTGGAACGGCGAGAGACCGATCAGCGGGTTGACCGCCGGGTTGGTCGCCGCAGCAAGCAGCGCCTGCTGGTTAGCAAGCGGCAGAGCCTGGAACTGCTGACGCGTGCGCACCGTGCCGCTGGTCGCCCCGGTGATGAAGGCATCGACCAGGTTGATGTTCGCCAGCTCGTCGAACGCCTGCTGGGTGAGCTCAAAGTCCTTCTTGTCGTCGGTGTAGTTGAAGCCAGCGGTGAAAACGAGGCCATCGATCGGTTCGAAGTCCACGGTGCCGAACACCGACCAGGCGGTGTTGTCCATCGAGAACTGCTCGGCGGTCAGCGGGCCGGCCGAGAAGATCGAACCCTGTGGCAGGCCGAGGCCCTGTTCTACGCCGTTGAATACCAGAGGGTTACCGGCGAGCAGCGCGAAGAAGTTGCGCGCATCCGGACCGGTGGTCAGGCTGCTGTCCTGCGTGATCGATTCGTCGAAGTAGAACCCGCCGAGCAGGAAGTTGATCGGGCCATCGAAGTCCGATGCGATCCGCAGTTCCTGGGTGAAGGTATCGACCTTCTGGTTGCGGATTTCGCTCACCACTCGGGCGCTGGTGAAGTCGACGTCCTGGTTCTGGAAGTTCTCGAGCTCGCGATAGGCTGTGATCGAGGTGACCGTCAGGTTGCCGATGTTCCAGTCGGCCTGGAGCGAGCCGCCGTAGTTGTCGACGACGTTTTCAGGGACTTGGTTGAGGAAGGTGTTGTAGCTGAAGAAGTTGGTGTCGAGGTTACCGCCGACGGCGCGGATGGCCGCAGCGGTCGGGCCGGCCACGAGGGTCGAGACCTGACAGCAGGCTTCGTCGATCTTCGAGTAATCGGCGATCGCACGGATCTTGAAATCCGGGCTCGGCTCGATCATCAGCTGGCCGCGGGCCGACCAGCGGTTACGCTCGGAGATTTCCTCGTCGAGATTGACGATCGTCGCATAGCCGTCACGCTTGTTGTAGCTGCCGTCGATCGACCAGGCGATGTTTTCGCTGATCGGGCCGGTCAACTCGCCGCGCAGGACCATGGCGTTGAAGTTGCCGTAGCTGGCTTCGACGAGGCCGCCGAATTCATATTGCGGCTCCTTGGTCACGACCGAGATCACACCGGCCGAGGCGTTCTTGCCGAACAGGGTCGATTGCGGCCCGTTCAGCACTTCGATGCGCTGGACCATGTTGAGGTCGGACAGGGCAGCAGCCGAACGCGAACGGAACACCCCGTCGATGAACACGCCGACCGAAGGCTCGATGCCGAAGTTGTTGTCGCCGTTGCCAAAGCCGCGGATGATGAAGGTGGTCGACGAGGCGCTCTGCAGCTGGCTCACACGCAGCGAGGGCACCACCGTCTGGAGATCGAGAACGTCACGGATCTGCGCACGTTCGATCGTCTCGCCGCTGGTCACCGACACGGAGATCGGCACTTCCTGCAGCGTCTGCTCGCGCTTGGAGGCGGTGACGATGATCTGGTTGCTGCCCTGCTGGGCCTCAGGCTCGGCGTCTTGCGCAAGGGCAACGCCTGGCATCGCGACGGCGAAGGCGCCAGCACCTGCCAACAGGGTGAAGCGGTATAAACCGGCAGAGCCGGTGTGGGTCGATCGCATGGAAGCTCCTCTCCTAAATTCCCTCGACCCCGGCGCCGGTTTTCCTGCACGCATCTTCCGATGCGCGCTCTCCCGCGGTCATTGCCAAGTGTGATAGGCCAGAGACGGACTCGCGACAAGCGCAAAGCCCCCTCTTTTCCGGGACAAACAGAGCTTGTGTGGCGCTTGCGCAACAATGGCTAAGCCGTTGCAAAGCCGTGCCAGCGCCCCGACGCTTGCCCCGCGGACACTCTTGCGCTACGCGGCGCGGCGATGTTGCAATGCAACAAGCAGCGCGCCCCCGGCACCGTGCCGTGGCGTCGCGGCCTGTCGCCAACCCGCCACAAACCCGGCCTAACCCCGCGCGCTTGGCCGTGCGCCATGCTTTTGACCCGCCCGGTTCGGCTGCGTCCGGGTTCTGACTGGAAAACTCGAAAAAATGTCCTCCTCGCTGAGAAATATCGCGATCATCGCCCACGTCGACCACGGCAAGACCACGCTGGTCGACCAGTTGTTCCGCCAGTCGGGCACCTTCCGGGAAAATCAGCGCATCGAAGAACGCGCTATGGACTCGGGCGATCTCGAAAAGGAACGCGGGATCACCATTCTGGCCAAGTGCACCAGCGTCGAATGGGAATATGACGGCGAGACCACCCGCATCAATATCGTCGACACCCCCGGCCACGCCGACTTCGGCGCCGAGGTGGAGCGCATCCTCTCGATGGTCGACGGCGTGATCCTGCTGGTCGACAGCGCGGAAGGCGCGATGCCGCAGACCAAATTCGTCACCGGCAAGGCGCTCGCGCTGGGCCTGAAGCCGATCGTGGTGGTCAACAAGATCGACCGTTCGGACAGCCGCCCGCAGGAAGTGCTTGACGAAGTGTTCGATCTGTTCGTCAGCCTCGATGCCAATGACGAGCAGCTCGAATTCCCCGTGCTCTATGCCTCGGGCCGCGACGGCTATGCCAGCGAAGACGAGACCGCACGCGAAGGTAGCCTCGCACCGCTGTTCAACAAGGTGATCGAGCACGTGTCCGCGCCCGGGCTCGATCCGGACGCCAAGTTCAGTTTCCTTGCCACGCTGCTGGATCGCGACAATTTCATGGGCCGTGTGATCACCGGCCGCGTCCAGTCGGGCACGATCAGGGTCAATGATCCGATCCACGCGATCGACATGGACGGCAAGATCATCGAGACCGGCCGTGCGACCAAGCTGATGAGCTTTGACGGTCTCGAACGCGTGCCTGTCGAAGTCGCGCGCGCCGGTGACATCATCGCGCTCGCCGGTCTCGAAAAGGCGACCGTCGCCAACACCATCTGCGATCCCTCGGTGAGCGAGCCGATTGCCGCCCAGCCGATCGATCCGCCGACCCTGGCGATGCGCTTTTCGGTGAACGATTCGCCGCTCGCGGGCCGCGAAGGCAGCAAGGTCACCACCCGCATCATCCGTGATCGCCTGCTGCGCGAGGCCGAGACCAACGTCGCGATCCGCGTCACCGAAAGCGAAGACAAGGATGCCTACGAAGTCGCAGGGCGCGGCGAATTGCAGCTCGGCGTGCTGATCGAAACGATGCGCCGCGAAGGCTTCGAGCTCGGCATCAGCCGCCCGCGCGTGCTGTTCCGCGAGGAAGGCGGCAAACGGATGGAGCCGTACGAGACGGTCGTGATCGACGTCGATGACGAACACTCGGGCACGGTTGTTGAGAAGATGCAGCGCCGCAAGGCCGATCTTACCGAAATGCGCCCCTCGGGCCCCGGCAAGACCCGCATCACCTTCTCCGCCCCGTCGCGCGGCCTGATCGGCTACCACGGCGAATTCCTGTCCGACACGCGCGGCACGGGGATCATGAACCGATTGTTCGAGAAGTACGACGCCTACAAGGGCCCGATCGAGGGCCGCATTAACGGTGTGCTGATCTCCAACGGCGATGGCGAAGCCAATGCCTATGCGCTCAACATGCTGGAAGAGCGCGGCGAATTGTTCGTTGGCCCGCAGATGAAGGTCTATCAGGGCATGATCATCGGCGAGAATGCCAAGCCGGACGATCTCGAAGTCAACCCGATGAAGGCCAAGCAACTCAGCAACGTCCGCTCGTCGGGCAAAGATGATGCGATCCGCCTGACCCCGCCGCGCCGGATGACGCTGGAGCAGTCGATCGCCTATATCGATGACGATGAAATGGTCGAAGTGACCCCGCTGTCGATACGCTTGCGCAAGGCCGAGCTTGACCCCAACGAGCGCAAGAAGATGCGCCGCAAGAAGGAAAGCTGATCCTGAGGCCGAAATAGGCCGCCTTCGGGAAAACTCGCGGAGGGTGGTGGTCAAGGTGCAGCGGGGTTGTTACCCCCAGCGCCCATGAACCCTTACACCCTCGCCAGCCTCGCCGCGTATTTCCTCCTGATGCTCGGCATCGGCATCTATGCGTGGTTCAAGACCCGGGCGGATTCCGAAGGCTATCTGCTCGCCGGACGCGGGCTGGGCCCGGCGGTGACCGCGCTGAGCGCGGGGGCGTCGGACATGTCGGGCTGGCTGCTGCTCGGGCTTCCCGGCGCGCTGTTCGCGAGCGGGCTGGTTGAGGCGTGGATCGCGATCGGGCTGACGGTGGGCGCTGGCCTCAACTGGATCATCGTCGCCCCGCGGCTGCGTGAACAGACCGAGCGGCTCGGCAATGCGCTGACCATCCCGCAATTCCTCGCCAATCGCTTCCCCGAAAGCGGCACGATGCTGCGGATCGTCTCGGCGGTGATCATCGTCGGCTTCTTCACGGTCTACACCGCGAGCGGTATGGTCGGCGGGGGCAAGCTGTTCGAGACCGCCTTTGCCGGCGCGCTGCCTGCAACCGGCCTCAGCGACTACATGCTCGGGATCCTCATCACTGCCGGGATCGTGCTGGTCTACACCATGATCGGCGGGTTTCTCGCCGTCAGCCTCACCGATTTCGTGCAAGGCATGATCATGATGGTCGCGCTGGTGGTGATGCCGCTGGTGATCCTGTTCGGGACCGACGCCAGCGCCGGCATCGACATCGCCGCGGTGTCGCAGGAGGGGTTCCTGAGCTTGACCCAGGGGGCCACGCTCGTGGGCGTCATCAGCGCCGTCACATGGGGCCTCGGCTATTTCGGCCAGCCGCATATCATTGTGCGCTTCATGGCGATCGACAAGGTCGAGAACGTGCCGCTCGCCGGATGGATCGGCATGATCTGGATGGTGATCTCGCTGGTGGGTGCGCTGGCGGTGGGCCTTGCGGGGCGCGCCTATGCCGAAAGCACCGGAATGGTGGTCGAGGATCCCGAGACGATCTTTATCCTGCTCGCCAACCTCTTGTTCCACCCGGCGGTGACCGGCTTTCTCTACGCCGCGCTGCTGGCCGCGATCATGAGCACGATCTCCTCGCAGCTGCTGGTCTCGTCCTCCTCGCTGACCGAGGATTTCTATCGTCTGTTCCTGCGCCGCAATGCCACCGAGCGCGAGGCGGTGAATATCGGGCGGCTCTCGGTCGCGCTGGTGGCGGCCGCCGCCCTGGTGATCGCCGCTGATCCCGACAGCCAGGTGCTCGGCCTTGTCGCCAATGCCTGGGCTGGATTTGGTGCCGCCTTCGGCCCGCTGATCCTGCTCGCGCTGCTGTGGCGCGGGATGACCGGCGCGGGCACGGTCGCCGGGTTGGTGACCGGCGCGGGGGTCGTCGCAGGCTGGATCGCGCTGGGTTGGAACAAGGCGTTTCTGGGCGGCCCGGGACTTTACGAGATCGTGCCCGGTTTCTTCGCCTCCATGCTGGCGATTGTGGTGGTGAGCAGCCTTACCCGGCCGCACGCCGCCGCAAACTGAGCTTTTCCCGCCCCGCAAACCGGCGCATAAGCCGTCAGTAGGGGGGGCATAGACATGGATAAGGCAGCACAACCGCGCGTCACCGGGCTTGGCGGCGTGTTCTATGTGGTCGAAGATCCGGCTGCGACCCGCGACTGGTATCGCGACAGGCTCGGGATCGACGGGCCTTTTGGCCCGCAACTGGCATGGGAAGCCGAGCCCCGCGTGCATCCCTATTCGCTGATCAGCCACTTTGCCGATGACGAATACATCAAGCCCGGCGCCGGCGGCTTCATGATCAACCTGCGCGTCGATGATTGCGACGACTTTGTCGCGATGTTGCGCGCCAAGGGCGTCACCATTCTTGGCGAGGCGGCCGAAGGCTATGGCAAGTTTGCCTGGCTGCTCGATCCCGACGGGGTGAAGATCGAATTGTGGGAACAGGCTGCCGACGAATTGCCCTGAGGGCAAACCCCTGAGCCTTTCGCAAGCTTCGCGTTGGCGCAGATGTTTCCGGCTCGTTAACCATTTCTGCGCGATAATCCTCAACCATGACGGCCAAGGACCATCTTCGCGGATTGACGCTGATCGCGGGCGCGGTGGCGCTGGCGGGGTGCGGATCGCTGGTGCCGGGCGGCAGCAGCGGCGCGTCGCCTGGAGCAGCGAGCGGATCAGCCAGTGCATCAGGGGGTTCAGGGGCCCGCCCCGCCACCCGCGTCACCTCCGCCCCGCAAAGCTATGCCGCCTCGGATGATGAATTGGGCTGCCTTGCCGATCTCGGCGCGAGCGGGGCGCGGTTCGAGCGGTTGCCCGATACCTATGCAGCGCCTGGCTGTAACAAGCTTGGCACGGTGCAATTGTCGGCGCTGGGGGGTGATCGCTCGCCGCTCGGGGTGAGCAATCTCGGCCCCGTGCGCTGCGGCACCGCCAAGGCGTTCAGCGACTGGGCGCGCTTCGGGGTTGACCGCGCCGCGCGCCAGATCCTCGGCAGCCCGATAGCGCGGATCGAGACGATGGGCTCATATGCCTGCCGCAATATCGCGGGGAGCGAGCGCCGTTCGGCCCATGCCCGCGCCGAGGCGATCGACGTATCAGGCTTCGTGCTGGCTGACGGGCGCCGGATCGTACTCAAGCGCGACTGGGACAGCGGCGATGCAGCCACGCGCGAATTCCTGCGGGTGGTGCATCAGAGCGCCTGCAAACGTTTTGGCACCGTGCTTGGCCCGGAATACAACGCCGCGCACGAGGATCACTTCCATCTCGAAGGCAGCGGCGGTGCGACGTTCTGTCGCTGAGCGGTGGACGCGGGTGCGCGAAGTCTGAAGCCGTGCGATTTCGCCAGACTGGCACCGGGACCCGGCAGCATTGGCCCGTAACAGGTTTGGTGGCCGCGGCATGCTGCAACGGCAGTGCCGGGGACGCCCGGGGGGTACCGGTCCGTTCCGGTCCTGTAGCCTACCAGTGCGGCCGGAGGCGATGGCCGCACATGGCAGACGTCTCGTGTGCGTTCAGCGGTCAACCCCGTGCCAGCTATCGGCAGAGAGACGTTCCGCCAGCCCTGCGTCAGGCCCGCAATTTGGGTTCGAGCTTGGCCTCGAGCCGCAGCCGCACGGCCTCGGCTGCGTGGCGTGCGCCCAGCTTGTTCATCATGTTGGCGCGGTGGATTTCCACCGTGCGCGGGCTGATATCGAGTTCGCGTGCGATCGCCTTGTTGCTGCTGCCTTCGGCCAGCCAGTCGAGCACTTCGCGCTCGCGGGTTGAGAGGGTGGAGATACGGTCGCGCGCTTCGATCATGCGGCGGCGGGCGGCGCCGAACTGCTCGGCTTCTTTGCTGATGCGGGTGAGACAGCGGGTGAAACGCTCCGGATCAAGCGGCAGGGCGAGGTAATCGAGCGACCCTGCCTTGATCGCCTCGACAATGCGGCCCGGACGCGGTTGCACATCCACCGCGATCAGCGGAAGCCAGATTCCGAGCCGGCTCAGCCGGTCCAGGATCATGCCGACCCCGCCTTCCTCTGCGGTGTCGCGCACGATGATGATGCCTTCGCGCGGCGGGTGGACCGAAAGCTCCGACAGATCGCCGTAGACCTCACAATGGTGGCCTAGAGCAAAACCCACACGCGCCAATTCGGCACGCTGGCGGCTACAGGAGTCGATGAAGTGGAGGGAGACTTTGCGTGTCATACGATGATGACTGCGCCAACCCATTACGTAATTCACGCGAGGTCGCCGCCGATCCGGAGGATTTACCATATCCGTTCCAAATCAAAATACTGAATTAAAAAGATAAATTCACTCCGAAACGAACCTTGATTTCGCGCCGCGTCAATCCTTGCTGCTAAAAAAATAAGTCGGCAATGAGTGGAATGCGGAGCGCAGCGCGTCCCCCCAACCCGATGATATCGTGGCGTAATACGGATCCTCCGCGGTCACCCGATGTTCATGGCTGGAGGCAAACGCATCCTTCTCGATCACCAGCAGATCGAGCGGCAACCCGACCGAGAGATTCGCCTTCAGTGTCGAGTCGAAGCTCACCATCATCAGCTTCACCGCATCCTCGAAGCTCATGGAGCGATCATAGCCGCGGATCAGGATCGGGCGGCCATACTTGGTCTCGCCGATCTGGAAGAACGGGGTGTCCCAGCTGGCCTCGATGAAATTGCCTTCGGGATAGATCATGAACAGGCGCGGCTGCATGCCCTTGATCTGGCCGGCCACGATCATGGTCGCGGTAAAGCGGCCCTTGCCGCTTTCGCCATTGACGACCTGCGCTTCCTCGATCGTGGTGCGCAGCAGCCGGCCGATCTCGGTGGCGACCTGGAACATCGTCGCCCCTTTGAGCAGCGTGTTATCGCGCTCGCCCGGAGCCTTGGTGCGTTCCTCGAGCTGGCTGATGACCGCCTGCGTGGTGGCAAGATTGCCCGCCGTCATCACCGCGATTATGCGCTCGCCCGGCACACTCCAGTGGAACAGCTTGCGGAAGGTCGAGATGTTGTCGACGCCCGAATTGGTGCGGGTGTCGCTCATCAGCACCAGCCCGTGATCGAGCACCATGCCAACGCAATAGGTCATGTCGGTTCCTCCTCCCCCTGCCCCGGTTTTCGCGCGGGAACGCCGCCCTAACCCAAAGCGCAGCCGAGGCAAAGCGCCGCGCCTTGCGCCAAAGCTTCGGCTACTGGCTGGTCTGGTCCTGCTGCTGGCTGGCGGGCTTGTGCGGCGAAACTGCGACCCCGACGCGCAGCACTTCTTCCGCCATGCCATAGCTGATCCCGGTGACCGGCGCGGCATCGCGGTAATCGCTGCCCGTCGCCACCCGAACATAGCGCGGATCGGGGCTGATCCCGTTCGAGACGTCGAAGCCGACCCAGCCGAGCCCCTCGACATGGGCTTCGGCCCAGGCGTGGGTGGCTTCCTGTTCGATCCGGTCGTCCATCAGCAGATAGCCGCTGACATAGCGTGCCGGGATGCCGAGCGCGCGCGCGGCACCGATGAAGATATGTGCGTGATCCTGGCACACGCCGTAACCATGCTGCACCGCTTCCTCGGCGGTGGTGGCCGAGTGCGTGCGCCCGGTCTCATAGGCGATCCGCTCGCGGATCAGGCCCGACAGCGCGTGGAGGAAATCGAGCGGTGCGCGTCCCTCTGCTCCGCCGCCCTGCCCGCCGACCTCGCGCAGCAGCGCGCGCAACTTGCTGCCCGGACGGGTCAGCGGGGTCTGGCGCAGGAAGCTCCACAGGGGCAGATGGCCCGAATGGCGTCCGATCACCCCGGCATTGTCTTCGGTCTCGACGATGCCCTCGCAGATCACCGTCACTTCGCGCGCGCCCGGCTGCACCCCGATCAGCGTGACGTGGTTGAAGTGCTGGTCGTCATAGGCAAGCTCCGCCTGCGCGTGCTCGAAGTGCATCTTCCATTCGATGATGCGCTGGCCCTGGGTTTCCTTGGGGGTCAGCCGCAGCCGCTGGAGCGCGTGCATCACCGGCTCGGAAAAGGCGTAATGCGTTGTGTGGCGGATCGCGAGGGTCAGTGTGCTCATACGTGGAACCTGTAGTCCTGCGCAATCGCCTGCGCGATGGCGGCGTTGCGGGCGAGGAAATCGACCAGGAATTCGTGCAGGCCCGCCTCGAAGATCTGGTCGACATTGAGCTGACTGATACGCGTGTCGGCCTCGCGCATCAGCGCGTTGCAACGCCCCTCCACCCCGTGCATCCGCGCCATCGCGGCGAGATTTTCGCGCAGCGCGTTGCGGCAGAAGGCGAGGCTGCGCGGGAAGCGTTCGTCGAGCACGAGAAATTCGACAATCCCGCGCGCCTCGATCTGCCCGGCGTTGAGCCAGCTATAGACCCGCGCCCCCGCGACCGAGCGCAGCACCTGCTCCCACTGCCCGCTATCAAGGCTCGATCCGACATAGGAGAGCGAAGGCAGCAGCAGGAAATACTTCATGTCGAGAATGCGTGCGGTGCTGTCGGCGCGCTCGATGAAGGTGCCCGCGCGGCTGAAATGGTAGCCCTCATCGCGCAGAATCGAACCGTCGAAGGCGCCGTGAACCTGCGTGCCGGCGCGCCGGATCGCGACCAGCACCTCGCCCACCACCGTCGGGCCGACCGGGCGCGCGAGCAACCTGTCGAGGTTCATCCAGTTCTCGTTGACCGCTTCCCATACGTCAGACGAGATATTGATGCGGGCTAGCCGCGCGTTCGATCGCACGCCGCCGAACATGGCCCGGACATTGCCCGGATTGGACGGCCCGCGCAGCACGAAGTTCCATACCGACAGCCCGTCATAGGTATCGTGCACCGCCTCGAAGGCGCGTCTCAGCCCCAAGGTGGCGATTACCGAACGCCATTCGGCCTCGGCGGTCACGACATCGCGGGTCAGCGCCATGCGCAACGCTGCTTCGAGCAGGCGCGCGGTGTTCTCGGCCCGCTCGAGATAGCGGAACATCCAGAAGAGGCCATTGGCGGTGCGGCCTAGCATGAGCGTTTGTCCTCCATGCTAATCCTTCAGCACCCAGGTGTCCTTGGTGCCGCCCCCTTGCGAGGAGTTGACCACCAGCGAGCCCTTCTTGAGCGCCACCCGCGTCAGCCCCCCCGGGGTAATGTCGATCCCGTCGGGCGAGACCAGCACGAAGGGGCGCAGGTCGACATGGCGCGGGGCGAGCCCGGCGCGGGTGTAGATCGGGCAGGTCGACAGCGCGAGCGTGGGCTGCGCGATGTAATTGGAGGGCCGCGCGACCAGCTTTTCGCGGAAGGCGGCAATCTCGCGCTTGGACGACGTCGGCCCGATCAGCATCCCGTAACCGCCCGAGCCGTGGACTTCCTTGACCACCAGTTCAGCGAGGTTGTCGAGCACATAGGCAAGGCTGTCCTTGTCGGCGCAGCGCCAGGTCTGGACGTTGGGCAGCAGCGGTTTCTCGCCGGTGTAGAACTCGACGATCTCGGGCATGAAGCTGTAGATCGCCTTGTCGTCCGCCACCCCGGTGCCGGGCGCATTGGCGATGGTGATCCCGCCCGCGCGGTAGACATCCATGATCCCCGGCACGCCCAGCGCGGAATCGGGATTGAAGGTCAGCGGATCGAGGTAATCATCATCAACCCGGCGATAAAGCACGTCGATCGGCTTGTAGCCCAGCGTGGTGCGCATCTGCACCCGCCCGCCGACGACGCGCAGATCGCTGCCCTCGACCAGTTCTGCGCCCATCTGGTCGGCGAGGAAGGCGTGTTCGTAATAGGCCGAATTGTAGATCCCCGGCGTCAGCACCGCCACGGTCGGCTTGCCGCCGGTAAAGGCGGGCGGGACGCAGGCGGCGAGGCTGCGCGCGAGCCTGCGCGGATAGTTCGACACGCTTTCCACCGCGATCCGGCTGAACAGATCGGGGAACATCGCCATCATCGTCTCGCGGTTCTCCAGCATGTAGGAGACCCCCGAGGGCGTGCGCGCATTATCTTCGAGGACGAAGAATTCGTCCGGCCCGGTGCGGACCAGATCGATCCCGACGATATGGGTGTAGATCCCGCCCGGCGGGGTGAAGCCGACCATATTGGCGAGCCACGCATCATTCTTGCGGAGCAGCCGTTCGGGCAGGCGTCCAGCGCGCACGATCTCCTGCCGGTGATAGAGATCATAGAGGAAGGAATTGAGCGCCCGCACGCGCTGCTCAATCCCGCGCGAGAGCCGGCGCCATTCCGAAGCGGTTATGATGCGCGGCACCATGTCGAACGGGATCAGCCGTTCTTCGGCCTCGTTGTCGCCATAGACGTTGAAGGTAATACCGGTGCGGCGAAAAGTATCGTCCGCCTCGTGGTTCTTGCGCTTGAGGAACTCGCCGGGCTGTTCGCTATACCAGCGGGAATATTCTCCATAGGCCGGCCGGGTCCGGCCATCCCGTTCGAACATCTCGTCAAAATTGCTGCCGCCCGCGCTCATTGACCCCCGCATCTGCCCTCAGGTGCATTCCACAGGGTAACGCCGCTTTCACAAAAGGAAAGCGGGTTTGACGCGAAGGTTTCAGCGGGTAGTTTCGAGCTCACCGAGCAGGGTGTGGATCACCTGCGGATCATAGGTGAAGCCCATGTGCGTGCAGCGCAGCGCTATTGCCCGGTCGCGCTCGTCGCCGCGTCCGGCCGCGCAGCGCGGCGCGATCACCCCATCATTGGCGCTCCACAGCGCAACGGTCTCGACCGGCGGCTTGGCGGCGAGGTCCGCATCGATCGGCGGGGCATCGACGCTGGTGCCGGTAATGAACTGATAGGCGCGCCACGCATTATTGGCGCGCGGGCTACCGGAGAAGGGCGACCCCATGGTGATGACCTTGGCGACCGCGTGCGGCTGCCGCTTGGCCAGCTCGCGCGCGAACAAGCCGCCAAGGCTCCAGCCGAGCAGCACCACCGGCTGGCCATGGCGCGCATGGAGCTCTGCCAGCCGCGCCTCGAGCATTTCGAAGCGTTCCTCGTCAGGGCCCCAGTTGAAGCCCAACCCCCAACGCTTCGTGCGATGCCCGGCGGCTTCGAGCTGGTGCGCGAGATAGCGCATGCGCACCGGATGGGTGGCAAAGCCGGGCAGGATCATCACCATCTGCGGATTGCTGGTCGCGGCGATATCGAGCTTGCGGCGCGGGCGGCGCCACGGTTCGAGCAGAACCTGCGTTTCGGCCAGCATCCGCACCAGCCGCGGCTTGCCCGCCTCGTTTTCCTCGGGGCAGGCCTCGCGCGCCAAGGCGACGCGCCGCGCAAACGCGGTGGCCTGATAGGCCTGCTGCGCCTGCGCGCCAGCCGCGCTCGCCGCCGCGATCAGTGGGGCGGGCAGACGGGGAGATTCAAAAGCGAAACGCGTTTGCTTCATGCCCGAATCCAAACCACATTTCAGATGAATATTCAATTAAGTGTAGCGCGAGTAATAAATCCGACACATTTTATTGGTCCCGCTCTCTTGGCCGGATTACGAGGCGGGACAGTCGCCGAGCCTTTCGTGCTTGGCGGTGAATGTCATGGTGCCTTCCGGCGCATCGGCAAACTTCATCGCCATCGTCGCGGTGAAATCGGAGGTGGTGGGCGTGACGGTGCCGTTCATCGTCATGCGGGCATCGCCCTCGCCGGTCTTACACAGCATCACCGCATCCAGCTTGCCGCCCGCAAGGTTGAAGCTTTCGTAGGTGCATTCGCCGTTCTGGCCGCGCTTCATCATCTCCTGGTAGCCCTTGTCGACCTCGGCCTGGGTGAGGCAATATTCGGTAGTGGTGGTCATGCCGCCGCCGTGGCCGGCCATCTCTGGCGGCATCCCGGGGATGTTGATCCCGGTCATCGTGATGACGGCCTTGTACTGGCCGGCTTGCGGCTTCAGCCCCTCGGCCTCGGCCTTCTTGGCCGCTTCCTTCATGCTGACTTCGCCGTTTCCATCGGCATCTGCATGCCCGCCTCCCGAACAGCCCGCCAGCAAGGCCACGCCCGCTGCTCCCATGATGATCCGCCTCATATCCGTCGCTCCTGCTGCGGGCCTGCCCCGTTCGAGCGACCGTAGCGCATAATCGCGCAACTGCGCAGCCCTTCGCAAGCCGGGTTGCGCGTGCCCGCTTTGTTCCCCATAGAACGACCATGGCCAAACTCGTGATCCGACGCGGACTGGACGAGCCCGAAACGGGCGCCGATTTCACCCCGCACCGCCCGCAGCGGCCCGACAAGTCGATGGGCGGCATCCCGTTCAAGCTGGTCTCGGAATACGAGCCGGCGGGCGATCAGCCGACCGCGATTGGCGAACTCACCTCGAGCGCTCTGGCGGGCGAGAAGACGCAGGTGCTGCTCGGCGTCACCGGCAGCGGCAAGACCTTCACCATGGCCAAGGTGATCGAAACGCTCCAGCGCCCCGCCCTGATCCTCGCGCCCAACAAGATCCTCGCCGCCCAACTATACGGCGAATTCAAGAGCTTCTTCCCCGAAAACGCGGTTGAATATTTCGTCAGCTACTACGATTACTACCAGCCCGAAGCCTACGTCCCGCGCTCGGACACCTATATCGAGAAGGAATCCTCGGTAAACGAGGCGATCGACCGGATGCGCCATTCGGCCACCCGCAGCCTGCTCGAACGCGACGACGTGATCATCGTCGCCTCGGTCTCGTGCCTTTACGGGATCGGCTCGGTCGAGACATATTCGGCGATGATCTTCGACATCAAACTGGGCGAAAGTGTCGATCAGCGCGAGCTGATCCGCAAGCTCGTCGCACTACAATACAAGCGCAATGACGCCGCCTTCACCCGCGGCAATTTCCGGGTGCGCGGCGACAGCCTGGAAATCTTTCCCTCGCACTACGAGGACATGGCCTGGCGCGTCAGCTTCTTCGGTGACGAGATCGAAGCGATCAGCGAATTCGACCCGTTGACCGGAACCAAGGGCGCGGCGCTGGAGAAGGTGCGGGTCTATGCCAATTCGCACTATGTCACGCCGGGGCCGACGATGAAGCAGGCAGCGGCCGCGATCAAATTCGAGCTGGAGGAACGGCTCAAGGAATTGGAGGCCGAGGGCAAACTGCTCGAACGCCAGCGGCTCGAACAGCGCACGCATTTTGACCTCGAAATGATCGCGGCGACGGGCAGCTGCGCCGGGATCGAGAACTACAGCCGCTTCCTCACCGGGCGGCTGCCGGGCGAACCGCCGCCGACCTTGTTCGAATACCTCCCCGAAAGCGCGCTGCTGTTTGTCGATGAAAGCCACCAGACAGTGCCGCAGATCGGCGCGATGGCGAAGGGGGACCACCGCCGCAAACTGACGCTCGCCGAATATGGCTTCCGCCTGCCGAGCTGCATCGACAACCGCCCCTTGCGCTTCAACGAATGGGACGCGATGCGCCCGCAGACCTTCGCGGTCTCGGCCACGCCCGGGCAATGGGAGATGGGCCAGACCGGCGGCGTTTTCGCCGAACAGGTGATCCGCCCCACGGGCCTGATCGATCCGCCGGTCGAAATCCGCCCGGTCGAGGATCAGGTGCAGGACTGCATCACCGAATGCAAAGCCACCGCCGCCAAGGGCTACCGCACGCTAGTGACCACGCTGACCAAGCGCATGGCCGAAGACCTCACCGAATTCATGCACGAGGCAGGCGTGCGGGTGCGCTACATGCACTCGGATGTTGAGACATTGGAACGCATCGAGCTGATCCGCGACCTCCGGCTCGGCGTCTATGACGTGCTGATCGGGATCAATCTGCTGCGCGAAGGACTCGATATTCCCGAATGCGGGCTGGTGGCGATCCTCGATGCGGACAAGGAAGGCTTCCTGCGCTCGGAGACCTCGCTGATCCAGACGATCGGCCGCGCCGCGCGCAACGTCGATGGGCGCGTCATCCTCTATGCCGATCGCATCACCGGCAGCATGGAGCGCGCGCTCGCCGAGACCGACCGCCGCCGCTCGAAGCAGGAAGCGTTCAACACCGAACACGGCATCACGCCGCAAACCATCAAGCGCAACATCCACGACATCGTCGCGCACACCGCTTCGCAGGATTCGGTGCTGGTCGACACCGGCGATGACGAGCGCAACAATCGAGCCGAGAATCTTAGGGGCCACAACCTGCGCAGCTACGTCGAAGACCTGGAAAAGCGGATGCGCGATGCCGCTGCCAACCTCGAATTCGAGGAAGCCGGACGGCTGCGCGACGAGATCCGGCGGCTGGAGGCGGATGAACTCGGCATCCCTGATGGCGAGAAGCGCACTCCGATCGTGGGGCGCTCGAACGAAGGCAAGCCGGGCACCCGCAAAACCCGCTACGGCAAGACGCGCTACAAGAAGATGGGCGGAAAGCCGTGACGCGCGCTTGAACCGCGTGCGCAAGCCTGCCACTCTATCGTCGCATGGACGCACGATTCCTCGCCGCGCTGGCCGCTCTCAGCATCTCCGCCATTGCCTTGCCCTCGGCCGCGCAGGAAGCGCCCAAGGCTGAGGCCGCCGCCAAGCCTGCTCCGGCACTGGCCGCGCAGGTCAAGACCCGCGATCTCGCCAGCACCTTCGGGGGGCAGCGTATCGCCTACCGCGCGACGATTGCCGACACGATCCTCAGCAGCGACGACGGCAAGCCCGAAGCTGTGATCGTCACCACCTCCTATGTGAAGACCCCCGCTGACCCGTCGCGTCCGGTGTTCTTCATCTACAACGGCGGGCCGGGCTCGGGTTCCGTGTGGCTCCAGATGGGGGCCTTCGGGCCGAAGCGGGTGGCGATCCCCTCGGACGCGCGCGATGATGGCGCGCCGCCCTATCCGCTGCTCGACAATCCCGACAGCCTGCTCGATGTCGCCGACCTCGTCTTCATCGACCCGCCCGGCACCGGCTTCAGCCACCTGACGCAGGGCACGGATCCCAAGAAATATTATGGCCTCAGGCAGGACGGCCGCGCGGTCGCCGAGGTGATCCGGCGCTGGATCGACCATAATAGCCGCTGGTCCTCCCCCAAATATCTCGGCGGCGAAAGCTACGGCACCAGCCGCACCGCGATTGTGGTCGATGAGCTCGAAGGCAGCACCTACAACGATGTCGGCCTCAACGGGCTGATCCTGATCTCCACGATCCTCGATTTCGCGGGCCGCGAGCCGACGCCGGGCAACGAGATGGCCTATGTCGTGACCCTGCCCAACATGGCGGCGGCGGCCTATTACCACGGCAAGGTGCAGGCGCCTTCGGTGGAAGCCATCGTCGAGGAAGCGCGCCGCTTTGCCATCGGGCCGTTTGCCTCGGCCTTGCTCAAGGGGCAGGATTTGCCCGCCGAGGAACGCGCGAGCGTGCGCAAGGAGCTTTCGCGGCTCACTGGCCTGTCGGAGGAATATCTCGAACAGGCCGATCTGCGCGTCACCGATCAGCGCTTCTACAAGGAGCTGCTGCGCGACCGCGGGCTGACCATCGGGCGGCTGGACGCGCGCTACACCGGCAAGGATTACGACAACGCCGGCGAAACGCCCGACAATGATCCCAGCTTCTACGGCATCGATGCCGGCTACACCGCTGCGATCAACCAGTGGGCGCGCGAGACGCTGGGCTACGAGACCGATCGCGAATACCAGTCGATCGGCTCTGTCGGCGGGCAGTGGGACTGGTCGTTGGGCAGCGGCTGGGGACGGCAGGCCTATCTCAACATCGCCCCGCTGATCGGGCAGGCGATGCGCCAGAACTCGCAGCTGCGCCTGTTCAACGCGCAGGGCTACTACGATTTCGCCACGCCGTTCTTTGGCGCGGAATATTCGCTCAAGCGCACCGGTATCCCGCAGGACCGGATCACATGGAAATATTATGATGCGGGCCACATGATGTATGTGCGAGACGAGGACCGGGCCAAGCTCTCGGCCGATCTGCGCGCTTTCATCCGGGCGCGCTGATGCGGGTGCGGCGCCTCGCCATGCTGGCCGTGCTGACGGTACTGGCGCTGCCGGCCTGCAAGCCACCGCCGACCGACGAGGGCAGCGCCCGCGCGGCAAACCTGCCCGCACCCCGCGGCCCGTCCGAACCGCTCGCCTCGCCGGCTGTCGAAGGCGCGATCTGGGCGATGAGTGCCAAGCCCGGGCGGCTGGTCTACGGCATCCCCGGCAAGCCGGTGCTGGTGGCGCTCGAATGTCTTGATGCCAGCACGCTTGAAGCGCGGCTGCGGATCACCCGCCATGCACCTGCCGATCCCGGTGCAGGCGCGCTGCTGGCGGTAATCGGCAACGGCGCTATCGGGCGCTTCGAGGTCGATGCGACCACGATCGGCCAAGCGCGGCTATGGCAGGGTGAAGCGCCCGCTACAGCGCAGGGATGGAACGCCCTTGATGGCCCGCGCGAGGCGACGGTGACCGTGCCCGGCGCCGGGCTGGTCCTGCTCAATCCGAGCCCCTTGCCGGGCGAGCTGCTCAAGGCGTGCCGCGCGCCTGCGCTGCCAGCAGATCAGGCGTAAGCACCTGCGGCAATCGTTCGGGCGTTGCAGCGCCCGGCGCATACCACAGATAGAGCGGCACGCCCGCCGCGCCCTGCTCGGTCAGGAAGGCTGTGATCTCGGGATCGCGCACCGTCCAATCGCCCACCATCGTCACCACCCCCGCTTGCTCGAAGGCTTCGCGGACATTGTCGCGCTCGATCGAGGTACTCTCATTGACCTTGCAGGTGACGCACCAGTCGGCGGTGAACCACACGAAAACCGGCTTGCCTGAAGCGCGCGCCCTGGCGAGGCTCTCGCGGCTGAAGGCTTGCGGGCTATGGATGCTGACCTTCGCCTCGGCGCCCTTGGCGGCATAGACCGAGGGCAGCGCGATCAAAGCAAAGGCTAGGAACGGCGCGACAATCAGGGCGAAGGCGGGCCACGCCATCTTGCCCGCTTTCTGGAGCCGTCCGACCACGAACAGCGCAATCAGAACGCCCACCACCAGCACCAGCGCGATTCCGCCGAAATTGCGGCCGCCCAATTGCGCGGTGAGCCACACCAGCGCGAGCGCGGTCAGCCCCATCGGGATCGCCATCAGGCGGCGGAAGCGCTCCATCCACGCGCCGGGCTTGGGCAGCATCCGCCGCAATGGGGGCACGAAGCCGAGCAGCAGGAACGGCAGCGCCAACCCGAGCCCGAGCAGCGCGAACAGCAGCAAGGCCTGCGGGGTCGGCAGCAGCAGCGCCGCGCCGAGCGCCGCCGCCATGAATGGCCCCGTGCACGGCGTGGCGACGAAAGCGGCCAGCAGCCCGGTCGCAAAGGCGCCCGCTGGCTCGCCCCCGCGCGTAAACGAGAGCGAGGGCAGTTCGAACAGTCCGGCAAAGTTGGCGGTGATCGCGGCCGCCAGCACCAGTAGCGCCACAACCACGCCCGGCTCCTGCAGCTGGAACGCCCAGCCGACCTCTTCGCCCGCAGCGCGCAAGGCCAGCAGCAAGCCGCCGAGCGCCACGCAGGCGATCACTACGCCTGCCGTATAGGCCAACCCCTCGGCGCGCGCCTTGGCTTCGCTTTCGCTGGCGCGGGTGAGCGCGATGGCCTTCATGCTTAGGATCGGGAAGACGCAAGGCATGATGTTGAGCAGCAAGCCGCCCGCCAGCGCGCCGAGGATCAGCGTCCACAGCGGCGGGATCGGCGCCGACTGCGGCCCCGCCACCACGTCGCCTTCCTTGGGCACCACGCCGAGCACCGCCTCGAACCGCACCCCGCCGCCATTGCCGAAGGCGAGGATGCCGCTCACCGCTTCCGCCTTGCCCTCGCCCAGTTCGTCGAGCGGGATGTCGGCCACCAGCAGATCGCCCACCCGGCGGAAGGTCTGCGGATCGGCGTAGGCGACCAGGCGCTTGTTGGCGATAAACACATGCGGATCGGTCAGCGCGACGCTGGCGGGGAGCGGAATGCCAAGCCGCAGCATTTTGCCCTGGACCGCGAAGCGCGCCTTGGCATCGAGCAGCGGCGCGACCTCAGCCCGCCAGCGCGCAAAATCACCTCCTGCCTTGGCCGAAAGTCGCGCGGCCTGCGGCACGCAGATCTCGTCGGTGCAGGCAAGATAATCGACCGTGCCTTTAACCGGCCCTGCAAAACTCTTGACGCTCGGCCCCGGCACCACCAGCACCAGCACCACATAGGGGCCTTCGTAGATGTGGTTCATCAGCCCGCTGATCAGCAGGCGTCCGGGCACCGGATAGCGCGCCTCGCCCACTTCCCAGTCAGGCGGCAGATCGAGCGCCAGCAGCATCCCCACGCCTGCGTCCCCCGGGTTCGACCAATAGCCGTGCCATTCGCGTCCCTTGGGGGTGAAGCGCAGCGCCAGCATCCATTCCCTGCCCTCGGCAGGCGCGCCCTCGGCAAAAAGCTCGACCGCGATATTGTCGTCACCGAACCCCAGCGCGGGCGGTACAGGCGGCGCGGCGTTCTGGGCGGAGGCCGGCCAGCCGAGCAGCACACTTGCGACGAGCGCAAGCACCCATGCAGCGAAGTGTCGGATCGGAAGCGGGAAGGTTCTTGCGTGGTGCACGGATAGGCCTCTAGGCTGCTGCAACTTAGTTCGCAATCGGAGCCTATTCGGTGACACAGCCTGCCAACGACACGCGCGATCTGGTGATCCTCGGCGGGGGGCTGGTGGGCATGACGCTGGCGCTGGCGGCGGCGAAGAAGGGCTTTTCCAGCCATGTGATCGACCGCGCCGATCCGGCCGAACTCACCGCCGAGGGCTTCGACGACCGCGCCACCGCGATCTCGACCGCCAGCTGGCACCTGTTCGAGAATATCGGCATCGCCGCCGGGCTCGAACTATTCGCCTGCGATATCGCCAGCATCGCGGTGACCGACCAGAACAAGCCCGGGCGGCTCGATTTCGTCCCCGGCGAGGGGGGCGGCACTTTGGGGCGGATGTTCCCCAACCGCCGCTTGCGGCTTGCGCTGTTCGAGGCTGCCGCCAAGGAACCGCTCATCAACTGGACCAGCCTCGCGACCGTCACCGAGCGGCAGCGCAGCGAATATGGCGTCGCCGCGGTGCTGGCCGACGGGCGCAAGTTCAAAGGCCGGCTGATGATCGCTGCCGAAGGCCGCCAGTCGCCGACCCGCGATTCGGCCGGGATCGCAATCGCCAAGTGGGATTACGAGCACCGCGCAATCATCGCTGGCCTCACCCACGAAAAGCCCCACGGCAATGTCGCTTGGGAAATCTTCTACCCCGCCGGGCCTTTCGCGCTGCTGCCGCTCAACGATGATGCTGACGGCACCCACCGCTCCTCGCTGGTGTGGACCGTCTCCGAGCGTGACGGGGCGGCGGTGATGAAGCTGGGCGACCGCGCCTTCCTCGCCGAAATCGAAAAGCGCGTGGGCGGCGTGCTGGGCAAGGTGCTGACCATCGGCCAACGTTCAAGCTATCCGCTCGGCTTCCACCACACCGCCAAGATCACCGCCGAGCGCCTCGCCCTGATCGGCGATTCGGCGCACGGCATCCACCCGATTGCGGGGCAAGGGTTAAATCTTGGGCTGCGCGATGTCGGCGCGCTGGTCGAGGTGCTGGCCGACGGTGCGCGGCTGGGGCTCGATCCGGGCGATCCGGAGCTGCTCAAGCGTTACGAGACCTGGCGCGGGCTCGACAGCTTCATGGTGGCGCTGGCCACCGATGGCCTCACCCGCCTGTTCGGGGTGCCGGGCAAGACCGCCTCGGCCGTCCGGCGCCTCGGCATGGCCGCGGTGCAACGCACGCCGATGCTCAAGAGCTTCTTTATGGACGAAGCCCGCGGGGTTTCTGGCGACTTGCCCGCGATTTTGCGGGGTTAGGTTAGCGCCGTGACCAGGCGCCGAAAGCTTAAGGCTTTCCTACAGCCCCGCAGGCTCAAATGATCGCCCGCATGACCTGCCGCACGCGCCTTTCGCGTCCCTGCGAAAGGGCCGCGCAAGAGGCGGGTTTTCAATCTCTGGACAATGTCTCATGTGTCTCCAACACGGGAGCGTGTGCCGGGCTAAGGCACCTAGTCATTGTTTTCCAATGATTTTCTTTGCTCTCCAAATGGCCGATACCGGCGGCGCTTAGCCGTTTTGCCGCTTTTCCGTGTGTTGCAATGTCCAGCCGTGTCCAGTAACTAAAGGTGGATAGGCGGGTGGATAGAAAAACCCGCCGGAAAGGCGGACGTTTATGCGCGCACGTAACAGGCTTTCGGCGGCTCTGGTAAAAGCGGCTCCAGCGGGCAAGCATTGCGATGGCGGCGGGCTTTGGCTGGTGAAGCGCCCCGATGGCGGCGCACAATGGGTGCTGCGCTACACCATCCACGGGCGGCGGCGGGAAATGGGCTTAGGCTCTATGCCGGACGTGGGCCTATCTGCGGCTCGCGGCATGGCGGAACGCTGGCGGGCGGTGGCGGCATCGGGCTTTGACCCTATCAAAGTGCGCGAAGGCGAAGCCCGCGAAGCGGCACGGGCTGACATTAGCTTGGCGGTGATAACCAGCGCGGCTTTCGAAGCCCGCAAAGCCGAATTGAAAGGCGACGGGCAAGCGGGCCGGTGGCGCTCCCCGCTCGATAACCACGTATTGCCAAAGCTGGGCAAGGTGCCTGTTACCGACTTGGACGGGCGCGACATTCGCGACACCTTGGCCCCTATCTGGCACACGAAAGCCGATGCGGCACGAAAGGCGCTAAACCGGCTGGGCATTGTGTTGCGCCATGCTGCGGCAATGGATTTGGACGTGGATTTGCAAGCGACTGCCAAGGCTAAGGCGCTGCTAGGCCAAAGCCGCCACGTTTCGCAA
>Ga0315899_10000497_pt1 | contig 47271 bp, 38 predicted proteins | sample LakEriMetagenome_2_FD_203518 | JGI IMG/M metagenome (GOLD analysis project Ga0315899, IMG submission 203518) | Freshwater fungal communities from buoy surface, Lake Erie, Ohio, United States - Buoy 4 MA112 | ecosystem: Environmental > Aquatic > Freshwater > Lake | place: USA: Lake Erie, Ohio...
TAACAGAAGTATCAAGCGTTGGCCAAGCTTCGATGATCGCGGTTAGGTCCGAATCCATCAGAACTGATGTTGAGCTGGTAAAATCTTCAGGCGTTACGACAACTGCACCGGAATCTGCACCGCCGAGGGGCAGTACCTTCGAATTCCCATAGTATTTTGCGATAGTTCGCTTCCTGTCCTCTCCGTTTGTATCTATTGTCCACGCTGCAAAACCCCGGTTCTCCCGGGGTTTTTCTCATTTACGGCGAATTGCTTTGGAATTCTGGTGGACTCCCTCAAGCTACACTTCCGACTTTCAGACATCCATCGACCAATCGGATAAGCGGTGTGTCAACATGCCAATACTCCATTGAGGTCATTTGTCCTGGTGAGGACAAGCCAGATGGCGGAACATGGGGTAGAATGTTGGCTTATTCGCCCGCGTACTCAAGCGTTGCTCCAGCAGGTTAATTGAAAGCTCTACCGCAAATGGCTGAAGTCAACACAACGGAATATCGCTCACAGGATGGGAGTTCGGTTACCGAGCGCGCAGCAGAGATCATGCGGAAGGAGCCAATGACCCAAAAGAGTCCGAATATCCTAGCGTCGTTTGCGCAGCCGCTCAATTACCGGCCTGCACTCGACACAATACCGCATGAATGCATCGCAGCGGCACATGGCCAAACACTATGCCTTGATAGAAACGGGACACGGTGCTCACTACTGGGGAGTGCCCAAGCGAAACGCGCTCTCGGAGGCAAGCAACATCCCGGTCATCGTCCTCGGTGAGCTTGTAGATCCTGAGGGGAGAGGGAAGGCGAATCACGAAGAGATTTACGTCAGGAACCCGACTTGGGTCGACGACCTTCAAAAGGATCACCCTTGGTATGGGACCCGGAATCAAAGGGCCGGGACGAATCGTACCGAGACGTCATGAGGGAAGTGATTGCGATGATCTCTGCTGAACAAGAGATGGACTACGCGGATGTGCCTGTGCGAATGCTGAAGGAATTGGCAGAGGCACAGATAAATTGCTTGACGGCCGACCACGTAACAGAACTGCTTTCCATAGAGTAGATACAAATCGGAAAGCGGCATAACTGTTTGGCTTTATTCGTCAGATTCTTCGCCTGCAACCTTTGGTCATAAAATCATTCGTTTTTGAGCCGCCGTTGACGCAAAGCCTGCGCGTTGCGTTCTGGATCGCGTCTGCCATCTAGCACAGCATAGACAACCACAATATCTTTTATGATCCCATACCAAATGACGAACGGAAACCGTGACGCGAAAGTATAGTGCCATCCGTCCGACTTGGCGTGAACTCCTGCATACAGTAGCAATGAGTCGATATCCGCAGAAATGCTGTCATGGAAGTAAGTTGCAAGGTTTGGATCGATATCGCCGTAAAAATCGCAACCATCCTCAATGTCGCGTTCTGCGCCACCGGAGATTTTGATTCTCATCGGAGACGATCCGCAAGTCGCTTTTTGGCGTCCGCCCAATCAGAAAGGGTGTCATCACCTCGCTCTACAGCGGCAACGCGTTCTGCAACAACGCTTCGGTGCCATTCTGGTGGCGCTGCAGAGGGATCTTCGGTCGTTAGCCGTTTCCAAAGTAGTTCCATGGCGAAAATCTGCTCATCGCGAGAAAGTCCACCGATTAATGTTTCAAGTGACATATGTCGCCTCCTCGAACATTCTAGCATCGCGTTGTTTGCCAGACAATTGCTAGGCTGGCTTATCATCTGTGCTCTTGCTAACAACGTTGCTACTGTCGGTTTTTATCAAGCGACTTCATGTGGCCGGACTCTTCTAAATGACATCGCCCAATCTTTGCTTAATCGTCGCATGAACTGAATTTCGCCGTTAGAGACTAATCATAGGTGCCTTTCGAACTACCCTTAAAATATTTGGAAAACACCCAAACGTTCGGTTCCTACCCTCTCCGTTAGCTGTCTGAAGCCCGTGCTGCAAAACCCTGGTTTCCCCAGGGATTTTCGCATTTCCTGCCCATTGCTTTGGAGTTCTGTAGCGCCCTTGCAATTCGGTGCATGGCGGATCGCGGCGTAGTATTTCGCGTCGCGCACCGAAAATCGAGTCGTTTTTCGAGTCGCGCGAGTTGTCAACACATCGGGGTTTTGCTTGTCCCCTCCCAGCATCGATCTACGCCCGCGGAGGCTGTAGGATTCGAACTAAGTCGTCTTGTTCGGAACCATGAGAAGGAAGAAAATAGTCCGCAGCGGCTGTTCGACCGTTCTACAGGTCTTCTTATCCAGGCGTATTTGCAGTTGTTCGGCATAGAGGCCCGAGGAATCGAGTGTTAGATTCCGATCCTGTCCCCCTAAAACGACTCGCAGTCACTGCGACTTTCCTCCAGTGAAAGCATAGACACAAATGTTCCCAAAACATGCGTTGCAATCAACATCAATACCATCCTTTCTAATCGCTGCGATTCTTGGGGGCTTGTGTTGTACAGATTCTTTTTCGCAGGAACCCACTTCACGAGGCGCTCGGACCCGGAGCGATAAACAAGGGCGGATAGTCGGACTGACCTATTGGGGCAAAGGTGGATTGAGACAATCCGCACCGGAGAATGTTTTCAACCTGACCAACGTTGAGATATCCTATGGAACAACACTCACGCGTGACGATATTGAGTTCTTGGCTTCGCTGCAGAACATCGAGGAATTGTCGTTCGGCGGAAATTTAGATGACGAGTACGTAGTGATTGAAGGTGACCTTACTCCACTTGCGAAACTCAAGCGGCTTAAGTCGTTGTTTCTATGCAAACGCGATATGCGTGACAGCGACCTTGCCTTTCTTCGTGAGTTGCCCAATCTGCAAACATTGGAATTCCTCGCAGGCTCTAATCCCTTAACTGAGAATGGATCGAGCGTTACAGACGCATGTGCCGAGTCCATAGGCCAAGCCAAAAATCTTCGCTGGCTACGAATAAACAACGGAGGCCACCTCACTGATCGGTTCATTGAGGGAATCAGTCAACACTCAAAGGAACTTGAGTTTCTTAACTTGGGTTCCGACAACCTTACCGATCGATCCTTACAAATGCTTGCCAAGCATTGTAGCAACCTAAAATCGATTGATTTATATTCCAAACAGTTTACGGACCAAGGCGTAGCATCTTTAGCATCCGCAAAACAGCTACGAGAAATATGGCTGGAATGCCCGTTGCTGACGCATGAGTCTGTAAACGTTCTTACGGAACTCAAAGATCTTCGCCACCTCTTGATCACTGCCCCAACGATCACCAACGAAGTCGTAGAAAAAGTGGCCAAACTACCTGAGTTGCAGATCCTTTGCCTGAGGAATACTCCGTTATCGGATGAGCAGTTTGCGATGTTTGCCAATCATCCGAATCTCGAATCAATTTTTGCCAATGGCCGAAATCTAACGATAGAAAAGGTTTTACAGGTGATCGCGACAATGCCGAAACTGGAGCATATGGACCTTCGTGAGGCAAAAGCGACCCAAAGTGCGGTGACTCGGGTTCTTGCTGCACGAAAGTCTGCATCCAAAGAAAGTGATCGCTAAACAACCTCCTACATGAGCGGAGAACTTTTGCCATTACTCGGCCTTCCCGTACCATCAATTTCTCGTCCCTCCACCATCACCTTCGCCACGCCGGCCGCTTTGGCAAAATCATCTTCGGTGACCAGCAAATAACCCTGCTAAGCGATGCATTATGGAACTATCGCGGCCAACCTGAGAAGCCTGCGCGGCGCAGCAGTCGCGTCATTTCGGTGCGTAGGTGCGAGTTCTTCCAGCTCATCGCCATGTTGGCAGCCGCACGATGCTGGGTCGCAACGACCACATACTCGCTTTTGTCGCCGAAGATCTCGAAGGCTTCATCGAGGATCGGTCGAAGCTCAGGGAAGAACATCGGGCAGCTACGAATGCCAAGGCCACAGTGATGATCCACTTACGGATCTGGGATGCTCATCCGGTTGATTTCCCAATCGATGTACGCTCTATCCGTTAATCAACTGTTCATATTCATCATGGTTGCCAATCCAAAACCAAACAATCGTACCCCCGTCCTCAACACCAAGAGCGTGGTAAGCAATTCCGACTCGAACCAGATGTTGCATGGTGAATCATAGAGGATTCGTCTGGCCGCTTCGGAACGCGCGTAAAGCCGCTTGAGCAAGCGAATCCAGTTTCCCTGACGTAGCGTCTTTCTCGATTTGCTCATCCCAGCGATCCCCATCAAAACGCAAAAACCACTCGCGAAACTTCAAAAGTTCAGCGGGCGGCAATTTCGAGATGGTTTGCTCTAATTCTCTACAAAAAAGAGCCGTTCGAACCTCCGAAAACATTGGGAAAACACCCAAAAGTTCGGTTCCTGTCCTCTCCGTTAGCTTTTTGAAGCCCGTGCTGCAAAACCCTGGTTTTCCCAGGGTTTTTCGCATTTTTAGCCAATTGCTTTGGCTTTCCTGCACGTCCATGCTTGCACATGCTGCGTCGTCTAGTGCGCTGGCTTGGTACATGGTGAGTCGTCCAGTGAGTCGCCTCATAGCCCTCGTTTTTACAGGGAAAACAGGTGGTTTTGTAGCAGAGGTGGTAGGATTCGAACTAGTGGGCGACGTTTTCAAGCGTTGGGACGGTGAAGATTAGCCCTATTCGCCTGTTATCCAATCGCGAGATTGGCACGCTCGCGATCATTAACCGAGGTATCGGTGTCAACCGTCGAGAAAGGATTTTTTACATTTTGGCAATTTTTCCTGAAAGGAATTGCTGACATGATGTGTGTATTCAGGTGACTCGAAAACAACACCTCCAAGACCAAATTGATTTATGCATCCCGAGACTAGATACAGCCTGATCCAACGATTGCAGGACACTGGCGATGATGCTGCTTGGGAAGAATTTGCGTCCATTTATCGTCCGATCATTGTTCGAATTGCCCTTCGTAGACAACTGCAATTTGACGATGCGGAAGATCTCGCGCAGCAAGTGCTTCTGTTGGTTCTAAAGAATATTAGCAATTGGAAAACTGATCCTGCTCGGGCTCGGTTCCGAACATGGCTTCAAACGGTAGTACGCAACGCCATGATGAATGCCTTGACCAGGCGACCAAAGGAACAAGCATCTGGTGGAACGACGTTGTTACAGCAACTTAACCAATGCCCCGACAAGGCCGATTCGCTTTGGTTTGATCTCGAATGGCAGCGCGAAACACTCCGGTGGGTTGCCCAGCAGGTTCGTGGTGAATTCGAATCGACAACCTGGACTGCATTTTGGGACACGGCGATCGAGCAATTGTCCGCTCAAGAAGTCGCGGAGAGAACAGGAAGGTCCGTTGGGGCAGTATACATCGCCCGATCTCGTGTAATGCAAAGGATCAAGCAGAGGATCGCGGAGCTGGACGAGGATTCGATAACCCAATAATATTGCGAACTAGACTATGAAATTGAATCAATCGAATTGTGATATGGAGTCCTTGGCACGATTTCTTCGAGGTGAATTATCCGACGTCGAGATCAAGGAGTTCGAGACTCATCTATCTGACTGTTCATCCTGTAGATGTCGGCTTGAGGTGAGTACTGCATCTGAAAACGAGTGGCGTGCACTTCGAGATTCGTTGAGTAACACGCAAGACTCCGATACGACATCGGGGCTGGAGGACTTGGCGACTCTGCAAAAGCTCTTGGGGCCATCGGATGATCCTCGGATGATGGGGCGCATTGGAACGTACGAAATTGTTGGACTGCTAGGCCGCGGCGGAATGGGAGTCGTCTTCAAGGCTTTCGATCCGTCATTAAATCGTTACGTCGCTGTCAAGATGCTGGCCCCGATGCTGATTCCAAACGCAGTCTTTAAACAGCGATTCCTCCGCGAGGCGCAATCTGCTGCTGCAGTTGTGCACGATAACGTTGTTGGAATCCATGCGATTTCAGAGTGGCAAGGCAACCCGTACTTGGTGATGACATTTGTTCGAGGGCAATCATTGCAATCTCGATTAAATCATCGCGGACATCTCAGCTTGAGAGAAGTTTTGAGAACCGGCATGCAAATTTCCGCGGGCCTAGAAGCTGCCCATGCACAGGGACTTATTCATCGCGATATCAAGCCAGCAAACATTCTGCTCGAGACAGATGTCGATCGAGTCATGATTACCGATTTTGGCATTGCCAAAGCTATCGACGATTTAAGGTTTACTGGCACGAATACACTGGTTGGTACCCCCGAATACATGTCTCCGGAGCAGGCTCGCGATGAGGAACTCGATTATCGAACGGACCTGTTTAGTCTTGGATGCGTGCTCTATGAAGCAAGCACCGGGCGCTCGCCATTTCGGTCCTCTACTCCCTACGGAGCGATACGCAAAGTCATCGAAGTAAATCCGCTCCCCGTTCGATCGTTGGTGTCGGAACTACCGGAGTGGTTTGCGGAGATCGTTCGCCGATTGCTTTGCAAGGATAAGAACTCTCGCTTTCAGTCTGCTGCCGAAGTTGCAGCGTTACTAAAGCAATGTTTGGCACACGTCGAACAACCCCGATTGGTACCTTTTCCAAAGTCGTTTTTTCAGACGGAACGAAATCTTCGTTCAAAGACTCTTTTCAGGAGAATCGTGATGGCAACACCGTGGATAGTATTCGCTTCGATAAGTACTTGGCTGCTCTTCCTTCAAGTGGAACAACCCCGCTCGGATGAAAAATCGGGAAAGCAATCAAGTCCGACAAAGTCAACAATCGTTCAGGAAAAATCGAGTGAGACTCAGCAATCCAATACGCTGGATCAAAATGACCAGCAAGACGTTCCGATCACTGCCAAAGCAGGAAAGTACGTCATCAAGGTGACTAAGGCAGATGCGATTGATCAAATGAAACTGGGAAGAAAACCACCATCCAACCGTGCAGCCAACATGCTGCTTGAGCATCTTCAGAATGATACAACCCAAAATTCGTCAAACAACTTTCAGAGAAGCGAGCAGTTTTTCGGCGGAAACGGGAAAAGTTCAGGTAGTTCCGGTGGTGCCTCCAGAGGATTTTCCAGTGGCTCTAGCTCCACATCCGGCAGTGTGACAATCGGTGGCAATGGCGGTTTCGTTCGCCCCAACATCGCGATCGCTTTGAAGGTCAATTCATCTGACAAAGTGATCGTGGAACTGGAAAACATGAAGGCGGTTGATGATAAAGATGAACCCGTCCTATGGATGGCACCTGGCCCATTCAACTTCTACGATCCCGCTTTCGAAGAAAAACTTGAAGGTGAAATCGTCGCTTACTTCCAGGAGGAAAATGCTACCGAGTATCTAACGATAACGGGCGATCTCAAGGTTACTCCAGGCCGTCGTATTGAAGTGGAATTCCCGAATGGCAAACCGTCGACAAAGAAGAGTGGAGAACACTCTTTCGTTCTCAAAAATGTTCAAAACAATGAAAACGGTATTCACGTCACACTCTCACTGCCTCAGCTTGCAAAAAAGCGTGGGAACCAATTCGGAAACGCACAAGCGATGCTGAAGTCAATTTTGGAGCAACAAGGTGCGTTTGAGGTCTTGATTCAAGATAGCGAAGGGGTACTGCATTCTCCAGGTGCATCGGGAAGTGCAGGCGGCAGTAGCAGTGGCAGTGGAGGCGGTAGCGGCAACGGAGGTGGATCATTCGGAGAGGATTTTCATTCCGACAGTTCGCAAACATACACATTTGGAGGACTACCTTACGGTCGAGAGATCAAGTCGGTAATTGTCCGATCGACCGTGAAGACTGGAAAGCCTGAATCCTATCAATTTAAGTTCTCAAAAGTTCCTGTTCCCTATGGGACAAATTAACTTTACACCCGTCCGCCACTAGCTAGTCAAAATCGGAATCCCATCAAGTGGTCATATCAAACGTTCGATCGCTAGCACCTTTATTTAAGTCAGGAGGTAGTACACCATGAGGTTATTTTTGCTGATTATTGTTCTGCTCGGAATGATGAACGGAGCAGGTCCCGCAATGGACGATGTCAAGATTGATATCGAGAAATTCGAGGGAACCTGGAAAGTGGTCTCGGCCGAGGAAGGTGGGAGGAAATCGCCCGACGAAGCTATCAAGCATGCCAAGATGATCATCACCCATCAGAAAATCACTTTAAAGTTTCGAGACGAGACCCGAGTTTCGACTTATAAGCTGGACTCTACCAAAAATCCAAAGTGGTGCGATATCACGGATAGCGACCATACAGCCCTCGGGATTTATCATCTTGAGGGTGATCAATTAAAGATCTGTCTTCCCCAAGTGGGAGAGAAGAGGCGATCGACGGCATTTGAGTCAAAGCCCAATTCAGTGAACCATCTTCTTATGATTATGGAGCGTGAGAAGCCGTAAATTAATAGACTAGAAATATGCCGATGAACCGTGAGATGATCGATTTAAATTGGTAAACGTGTCCTCGCCGGGCCCCCCAATACCACCGATTGAATCACCCTTCCACCAACGCCTTTGCTGGGCGATGCGTGGTGAGTTGCCAAGCCAGGAGCAGACCACGTGCAGTGGGAACTCGTGTTGGAGTTCTGTTTCGCATATTGAATGGGATTTTCGTACTCGTGCTCCTGCTCGTACTCGTGCTCGGACCAACCGAGTCGAATACAAGCACGAGCACCATTTCATTGAGCACAACAACGACTGAGCCAACCCATCTCCGTGTTGGCTGCCGCTCGATACTGCGGAGCAGCGACGAAGGGATGATTCATCACCAAATGATAAAGATAAGCGGCAGCCATTTCAAAAATGTCTGCATGCAGGTACTGACCGCCGAAGCTTGCCTCGGGTTGAGCGATGGCAGATTCAAGCAGACCGATATCTCTGGTACCGTGACTGCCGCCGTAGGTGTCGATTTGATTTTGATGAGACTCGATGATGTCATCGAGGGTTAGGAACACCACGGGCTGTTACTCCGCGAGCTTCTTGAACGCCTTGGAGTGTTTTGAATTCACCTTGGCTCTTGCAGCGCGAACCTTCGCTTTGTTATCGTCAGAATCGACAGGAGCGATCCGAATGGACTTGCCATCGGTAGTCAATTCGACTTGGGACTCAGGAGCGATCTTGAGCAAATCCAGAATGGGACGATCGATGACAACCGCCCAGCTGTTTCCATGTTTCACCAAATTCTTGATCATCGCCTACTCCACGCTACAAACTATACCAATGGTCGACCAATGTAGGTACATGATTGCTTTCGAGTTCCCCGAAGTCAAGGGACTTCCGTCATTCTCTAGGGACGATTGAGATGATTACCCCTCCAAAGGCTACATCACTCCAAGCGACATGCTGGTGGGTAAACAGAAGGAGATCCATGAAGCGCGAGACCGAAAGCGTGAGGAAGCCCGAGAAGCTCGATCAAAAATTCATGCACAACAATCTGCTTCAAGGTATGCTAAACGTACTCGACCGGAGAATACGGCAATGCTGGGAAGCGAACCCCTTGCAGAATCACCCAGACGCCCAACCCTTGTCTGTTCGTTCAATAACTAAGCTAAACCTAGCGAACGTTTACGCTACTTACGCTGGGCTAAAACACAGAGGAGTACTGAATGGGACTCGATACCGTCGAACTCGTCATGGATATCGAAGAGGCATTCGACATCTCGATTCCCGATGAGCGCGCGAGTCGCATGATGACTGTCGGGGATGTGTACGAGTTTATCCTTGAGAGAACGACGGATACGACATTGTCTTCGAATAGATGCATTACGGCGGGGGCGTTCTATGAACTGCGCCGCCATTGTCGCTCCATCGGATTTCCAATCCGAGATTTCCGACCAAGATCAAAAATTGACTCTGTCGTTCCATTAATTGGTCGACGATTTTACTGGAACGCTCTCGCCTCAAGAATGGACGTGCGATTTCCTAGTCTTGCTCGACCGTCATGGCTCACACTGCTGATTTGCACTCTTCCCGCAGGCGTCGCGTTTTCCGTTTTCGGATTATACGCAACACCAAATGTTGCGATTGGGATTGCGTACTCCGTAATCCTCGGTGTTGCCATAATGGCGATTCTGATTTTGCTGACCAAACCCTTTGCCATCTATCCTCCATCTACCTGTTCGACTGTTCGTGACCTCGTGACAAACATTGTCGCTATCAACTACCATACTCTGGCAAAACGGTATTCCACACGCAGTCCAGCAGACATTTGGAACGCATTGCAGCTAATCGTTGCTGAACAGCTTGGCGTTGACCGTAGCAAAGTGGTACCGACCGCAAGATTCGTCCAAGACCTAGGCGCCGATTAACGAACCGGGGGAACTTTCGTGGCAGTTCCTTTTGCCGACTGGCTCGCCCCTCTTGGAGCTTGTGGTACGGAAGAATCGCGGCCAACGAGACGCCGGTGTGGAAGTAGCAGGCACACACGGCTGTGCCATCAGCCATAGGTTCGACGCACAACGGATTACCTCTAGCGGACGGCACATGGAATGTACCTACGACCAAGGGCTACAAACAACGACCGGGCACACAGAATACACGCGGAAGGAAGGCTGCTAGTGCTAGGATCTGTTTCCGTGTGTTTCGTGGATTAAGTTTAGAGTAGCGACTCATCTACAGGATCGCTTGCCAAAAAGGATTGGCCTTGTTCGTTAGCTTGCCAACCACTTCCCGAGGGACGAACTCGTTGACTTTGAAGGTGTGTCGCCGCGTTATGCTCCAGCGATGCTGAGATTTCGCTGGCACTCAGGACCTCGCGGAATCCGAAGTCGGAGACGGAACGGTAAGTCGGGTGCCGCCGTTGATTTTACATTCCGATCTCTCAAGTTTACTCACCGTTCGCTTCTTGGGACTCGGGGGTTTCTAACGGACTGTTAAGCAACACGCGAAAGCCGACATATTCGGAGCGAGTCTCCGGAGGGAAGTGAAAGGCTCGGTTCCCTGACTTGCTTATCATGGCACCCGTCAACCATGCGCCGCCACGGATCATTCTGCTATAGCCCTCGTTCGGGCCAGTGGGATCGCTGACAGCATCCTCAGGGTAATCACCGGCCCAGTCGTTGCACCACTCCATCACATTTCCGTGCATATCATACAGCCCCCAGGCGTTCGGATCCTTCTTTCCTACCGGGTGCGTTTTGCCTTGACAATTCGAAGCGAACCAGCCGTAGTCATCAGCTAATTCCAGTCCTCCAAAACTGAACGGCGCGCTACTGCCAGAACGGCAAGCGTACTCCCACTCTGCCTCTGTCGGTAAGCGATACACCCGACCGGCCGCCCGCTCCTCGGGCAACGCCGAAAGCCTCTTGCAGAATTCGACAGCGTCCTCCCACGAAGCCCGATCGATGGGATGATTCGAGCTATCAATACCATTGACCTGATCACCTTGAAAGTAACTCGGGTTGTCCCCCATCAACTTCAAATACTGGTCCTGAGTGACTTCGAAAGCGCCCAAGTAGTAGTCTCGAGTGAGTGTGACTTCGTGCCGAGGTTCCTTAAATCGGTAACCCTCTTCTTGAACACCTGAGCCCATCTGAAACTTCCCCTTGGCAATCGGTACCAGCTTCATACCTATGCTGTTGGTGATTCCGTTTTCCGCCTTTGCCTGTAAGGAATTAGCACTGCTCAGGCGAGTTTGCTCAATCGCCGCCTCGGCAACGGCGGAAAGTTGTTTGGACGCACTCAAGATCGGGAGCACCACTTTAGGCCCCTGGCCGCGAAAATGAATATTCATTTGGGCGAGGTCGATTTGCACTCGTACATCTACCGGGTCGGCCTGCTTTAGGTAAACGTTCGATTCGTTCCGTTTCACCTCGGTGTAGACCACTTCCCCGCTCATCCAGCACTTTGGGCCGGTCTGCTCGAATGACTCCTCGGAGGATGAGCTTTGATAGGAGACCATTGTAATGTTTTGACCATTGATCTCGGGGTCGATGGCCGGCTTGGATACCTCGATCGGCCAGCTATTACGGACAATCCGGATTCCGATGCTGAAGCATTGGCTAGCCATATGCGCACGATAACTGCGGGTCGCCAGTCTGCAGCGGGTGGCTTCCTTGAACCAGCAGCCGCCCCGGATCACCCGATCGAGACCTATTTCCTTTGCAATCGGATTCGTACCGCCCGGTAATTCGACGTTGTAGCAATCCTGAACCCACTCCCATGCATTCCCGTTCATGTCGTGAAGGCCCCAGGCATTCGCTTTTTTAGTGCCTACCGGCTTCGTGTAACCGCCGCTGTTTCCATCGTGCCATGCCACCTCATCAAGACTGCCTCCGGGATACATTCCTGTCTCACCCGCTCGCGCAGCGTATTCATACTGTGCTTCGGTCGGCAACGACATCTTCCCCCCGTCATCGTTCCCAAGCGTGGCATTGACTTTTTCCATAAACACCTGGGCATCTTCCCAACTGACACCCACGATGGGTCGATTGGAACCCTTAGTGCTCTCAGGATGCGGCTTGCCGTAGGGACCTATGCCATCGAGTGGATTGCTCCCCATCACAGCCGTCCACTGCGATTGGGTCACCTCGGTGTTTGAGATCCAGAAGCCTTTGCTGAGGATGACTTTGACCTGATCTTCTCTGCTATCTCTACCTATCTCGAATGTCGGGCTCCCCATCAAGAACTCACCCGGTGGGCACCAGCAGAACGTCATTTTTACGCCGGGCGCGATCTCAAACTCACGCTCCTCACCTGCCCGGATTCCCTTGAGCTTTGCGTACGCCTCTTGCCCCGCGGTTTCGAAGATCTCTGGCATTGTTGCTTCTGTTTGTGCGGTTGCAAAGTTTGCCATCGCAACGATTAAAGGGAGTGTTGTCGCAAGTGTTCTCATCTTTATGGTTCCGTTTGGTTATTCTGCATTTTTGTCAGAATCCGAAGTGGGCCATTACCATGAATTTGCTGAAATCACGGTCGCGGATTCAAAAAATATCAGCCCCAGAAATGATAGTCGCTGGGCAATATGCGGCTTGGGTACCCCGTTCGCCGTCTAGGAACTTCAATGCAGTACTCGTACTCGAACCGACCGCGATCGTTCACCGCAGCGATGAACGATAGATCGTAGCTTATCGAAGTGAGCGGTTTTCGAGCACGAGTACCATTTGCATTGACTACGAGTACTGCTTCGCGGAGTACGACACGAACCGCAAGAACCGTCCCCTCCGGCGTCTTTCCTCGCACTCTATGCTGTTCGCAAAACACAAGCTGCGCGTGTTCCCCCACCTCACCCCCCAACTCCTTCTCCTCCTCCGGGAGACGAAGGGGAGTTGCGAATGGTTGGGGTTGCGCTCCAAGCATTACACAAAAGGGTTCTGGTTTTCTTTGCGTCTTTGTTTCTTTGCGTGAGCCATGTGCACCCCTCACACGGCCTCAGAGGGCCATGCTACGGGGTCGCTACTCAATGCAATGGTACTCGTACTCGAAAAACTCTGGATCCGTTAGGCTTGTTTGCTGGGAACAGCCAAAAATCCAAACGCTTCAATCCTTGGAATGTTAGAATTTTATCAACATGTACTTCAGGAAAGCCTGGGAGCTAATGCAGTGCTCGGCTTTGCTGTGCAATCGTTCGACAATGTTCGCTCATCCTCATCGCGGAATGTATATTCGCTGAAAATTGACCATCATGAATCCTCTTAACCGTCGCTCCTTTCAAACCAGTCTGCTCGCGGCGAGTTTGGTGCCGTTCGCACCCCATGTTTCTGCCGCTGCAACGCAACGAAGATTCCGGGTGGGGATCATCGGAGCAACCGGACGTGGCGATTACGGACATGCCGTCGATGTCCCTTTTACAAAAATACCCAATGTTGATCTTGTTGCCGTCGCCGACGCCGATCCAACCGGACTTGAAAAAGCCAAAAGCCGATTGAAACTTGATCGAGGGTATAGGGACTATCATGAAATGCTGGAAAAGGAGAAGCTTGATTTAGTCGCGATCTGCCCTCGCTGGATTGACCAACATCACGCGATGCTCATGGCGGCCTCTGAAGCAAACTGTCATGTTTACATGGAGAAACCATTCTGTCGAACGCTTTTGGAATGCGATGATGTAGCTCAAGCATGCAACAAGCGAGGATTGAAGATCGCCATCGCTCATACCGCTCAGTATTCTCCGGTGCTGCGGACCGTGATGCAGTTAGTCGAAGAAGGTGCTATCGGCAAAGTTCTCGAACTTCGAGGTCGCGGTAAAGAAGACCATCGCGGAGGTGCCGAAGATTTATGGGTCCTCGGATCGCATATCTTCGGATTAATGCGTTCCTTCGGAGGAGGGAATCCCATCGAGTGCTTCGCTCGCATCACCAACAAGTCGGAGCGAATCAGAAAATCACATGTCGTCGATGGAAACGAAGGCCTCGGGCTTCTTGCCGGTGACCATCTACAAGCTCACTACCGATTTGGAAACGGAATCGAAGGGAGTTTCGCATCACGCAAGGGAGTTGCGGCAAATCCAAGTCGCTTTGCGCTTCAAGTCTTCGGTTCAAGCGGCCTGCTCGAAATCGAAAGTGGATACCTTGCTCCCGCATTCATACTTCGAGATGGGAGCTGGTCTCCAGGTCGATCGGGAAAATCATGGGAGAAAATTACTTCGGCAGGTATATCAAAACCCGAACCGCGAACCGATGGGAACTACGAAGGTGGACACCTTGCAGCGATCCAAGATTTATTGGAAGCGATCGAACAAGACCGTGCGCCTAAGTGCGGACTTCTCGATGCGATTGCGATCACCGAGATGATCATGGCCAGCTTTGAGTCCGAGCGGCTCTCAAAGCCAGTCGAGTTGCCACTCGTAACGCGGGAACATCCTCTGAGCCTCCTGACGAATTAATCTGGTTGGGTTGCTGCGATGAAGCCAATGCTGATTGCGAATCCTGCTGCCGGAAAACGATGGCAGTCGTTCTCGAAAATCCAAGATGCGTTACCTGCATGGTTGCTGAAATCCACACCTCTGCGCGTCACTCAATGCGTCGGGGATGCAAAACGTATCGCGATGGAGGCATGCGACCAGCAATTCGACACCCTTATCGCTATCGGAGGTGATGGGACGATCCATGAAGTTCTCAACGGAATCATGGCGCAAAGAGCATCTCACGTCCAACTTGGGATCTGCCCCATGGGAACCGCGAATGATTACGCTTTCTCGCTCAGAAGGAAAGGGAAAATGGCCAAACCGTTTTCCCTCAAAGTTGACATCGGTAAAGCAACTTGGCAGCAAGGGGAGCGGTATTTCATCAATGTCGCTGGCATCGGCTTACCCGGACGGGTCGCCCAAGTCGCACGCAACATGAAGCGATTGCCGGCGAGAATTCGATATACCTGCGCATTGGTTTGTTGCATGGGTGGCAAGTACCGGACTGATCCGATCCTCAGCTATGCGAGCGACGAGGTACCCAATGATGTATCCAAGCTTCCACGTGAGTATCTGATGGTTAGCGTCGCAATCGGGCAACGGGAAGGTAGCTACCCCTTATCACCAGAAGCTCAACTCGACGATGGATTGTTCGATGTTCTAGAGGTTGGGGCCTTGCGCCGTCGAGATATCATTAGATACTTCCCACGAATCCTACGGGGTGATATCCCCACGCGCGACCCGCGAATCATTACTTCGCGTACATCGAAGCTAGTTCTTCAGAGCACCCGTCCGATCCCTTTCCATCTCGATGGAGAAGATCCCTTCAGAGAGTCGCTGCACGGCGAGAGTTCTGTGGGCAACCAGTGGCTCGGCAGCCAGTGGCTGGGCAAACAGTGGCTCGGCAACCAGCAACAGAATTTCGAACTCTGTATCGAACTTATTCCCCACGCGATTCGAGTCGAACTGCTTGATCTTGCGCTATCGATCTGATGACAGCGGATACAATTCGATTACAAAATCGAATCTGAATCGCGTGAGTAATTTCGATTTTGAATCGCACTGGAAACGAATTACGTTTCGAAATACGGTGTAACTTGAGCGATTCCCGAAATTTTTGTCACTTCGCTCAAGTTGGTACGGGATTTGTGGATTGTTCTATCGTCCGCGCTGCGGTGGGCTAACGAGGGTGTGTTAGCCTAAAGGTTTTAGACCATTGATTCGTTTATTTGTGAGGTATCGAAAGCCTCAAGGAGTCCAGCGATGTTTCGGCCAATCCTCTCGGCACCATCAACAGGCCTGCTTACCGTGAACTTCCCCCCAGCGAAGTTACAAACCGTCAGCCTGCCCCGTTCCCTGCAGTCCAAATGGAGTCTGCGCGTCATTGCCCTATGGGCGCTAAGCATGCTGCTGGGCAGTTGGGCGAACGAAGTCCAGGCCGGAAACCCTTGGGTGTCAGCAATCGGTGAGGCTCGCGTCGCACAGCATCGTGCCGAGGACATTGCGAACAGAATCAAACGGACCGATCCCCGCAATTACTTGGTACGCGAGGCGATGGAATTTGACCGAGTGGCCTGCGCCATGGTCGAACTGCTTCGAGGCACCTCCGTTTGCAATCGGACCTCGTGCAATCAAGTGCAGCAATTGTACCGACAAATGGAAAACCAATGGGGACAGCTACGTTTCGCTATTTGCTCCGACCCATGTTTGAGAGGGGATCGAACCCTTAAGGGATACGCCGATAGCATGGATACACGTATGCGAAACCTTTGCAAAGCAATCGATCGAGTCATCGAACGGGAATTGCGGTATGCCCCTGTCCCACACACCGTCTACAGACCCGAATATCCAAGCATCCAGCCACATTTCGAACAACACTCCGAACCCTACGGCCAGCATTATGGGCAGAACTATGGCTATTCATCCGGACCATCCTACGGTTATCGCCCTCAAGGCAGCATTGAACTGCGATTCTCGACGCCAAGCCGAATGGTGAACCCTTATGCAATCCCTGGGCACCCAAGCTTTGGCGTGCCAAGCAACGCCATTCCATTCGGTGTGCCTAGCCCATATCAGCAGCACGGATTTCATCCCGGCCCAAGGCGATCCTTCTGATCGCCCTGCTCTGAACAAACTGGTAGCTTATTTCCGGGTGCACTGGGCACTAGTAACTGGGCGCTAGTAAATGGGTGCTGGTAAGACGGCAATTCATCCTTGTTTAGCGTTCTGAATTGCTAGCACTCCGCTTCGTGAAAGAAATCCTCATGGCGGAGAAAGCTAAAGGCCGAAGAACCGGAATAATCGGAAAAGCCCATGCAGTTTGCGTGGGCTTTGGTCTGTGGCGACTCGAACGCGTGATGCTTCGAGCCAAAAAACATTGTTCAGACGCAATCCACTGGGGAAATATGATCCGAAGCACCCTCGGCAAGCACTTGGTGCTCTTTGGCTTTCTCCTTGCCATCTGGTCGGCAAACATGTTCCCGATCCAGCGAGCAGAACATATTTTGCAAGCGACCGCGGTTGTCTCACCGCAACGACTCACTGCCCTGCAACGACTCTCCGGCAGTGATCTTTCCGAGAGTCGCAGTCTTCGATGGGTCCGGTATTCTCGCGCATCGAAACATTCCGCAAAGTCACAGTTGGATGCATCGGTCGAACACATTTTTCTCGAGCTTGGAGTCCATGCAAAAGCAGGTCTTCGCGAAATCGAACAAGAGCTTGAACAACTGACCCTTGTCGATGACCCTAATGATTCGCTCAATGACGATGCGAAACGTATCCGTGCGGATCGTTGGAAGTTGGCTTCGATTGAACATCAAGTCGAGCGATTTCGGTTGGATCGGGATCGAGAAGCTGTTTCGAAAGCGGCCCGACCAACCCAAACTCAGGATGATCTAGTCAACGACAACCTTGTCAACAATACAACTTCGGACGAAGCTTTATCGACCGCAAGCACATCCGAAAAGAAAAAAGACGTCTCAGCGGTCACCATCTCCTTTCGCCAGCCCAGCGGGGCTGGACTGACCGACGAGACTAACGTAAGCGCCAATGAGGCTGCTTGGTCGCTCAAAGACAAACAGACTTGGAACGCGTTGCTTGCAAGCAGAGTAGCATGCACCAGAAGCATTGAAGCAGCAGAAGAGAAAATGCGCGTCGCTCGAATGCAAGCCGCAGGAACCATCGCTATCACCGGCGCTCCGCGTTATGGAGTCGTCAGCGGCTACGCTTCGATTCCTCACATCATCAGCATTCTTGTGTTAAGCACAACGGGTGCGATCGGACTCGCATTTCTTTTACGCTCACCTTCAAGCAGAAACACTTTAAAGACTTCTCGACGCACTGATCGGTCCGCCGAGCATGGCGTGGAATTCTCCTGCGATCTTCAGCCGCAAACGCCCAATTCACGAGTTTCTGCAACACAAGCTCGCACATCGCAGAGATCCGCATCAGAAATTCGCAACAGTGGCATCTCCGTTTTGATGGCCGAACAGCAGATCAAATGCTTCGGTACGATCGAAGTTCGGAATCCTTTACGTGATGCAGATCCGGTAGGGAGTCCAGCGCGTCTGCCGCACGAGGTAGAGGATACGAATCGGCCAAGAGCTTCCGACGCACGCGATGCGATCCGAATGGTTCGCATCGCCAAGCGGGTAGAGCAACTCAACAATTGGGCTCTGTGGACCTGGGTGGGATTATTCCTCGTCAGGTTCCTATCGGATGCAAACTGGCGCGAACTCCTTTTCAATGCCCCGCTGGCTGCTTTCTCTAGCATCGTGTTAGGGGTGTATTGATTCGAGTCTTACCAGTATTGAGTCCTTGCGTTTGCTTTTTGCGAACCAATCTCAAAACCGCTTAGCTCCAATCGAGGCCTTCGTGCAGTCGATTGAAATTCTCGCAGCCATCCTTTAAGACCACCACCATATCCTCGACCCGTACGCCGCCGTAGCGTTTCCCGTACAGTCCGGGTTCGATGGTAACGACATCTCCTTCGACGAGTTCAGGGCCCCCGACCGCTAACAACGGTGGTTCGTGGACTTCTAGTCCAAGCCCATGGCCAGTCCCGTGGGTCATGCTGATGAAAGTCTCGGGTGCATCAGGCCCTGGTAGTCCCATCTGGTAACCAGACCCTTCGATCGATCGGATGGTCGCTTCGTGAACCTCTTGACCTGTAACCCCGGCACGGGTTACTTCGATCGCTGCTGCTTTGGCTGCAACGACCGCCGCATGCATGCGTGCGACGTCTGGGTGAATCTGCCCATTGACCACAGTTCGAGTGCAGTCTCCGTTGTAGAGAGTCGCTTTGACCCTTGGGAAAATATCGACGATGATCGGCTGGCCTGTAAAGAGTGGACCGTGTCCATGGTCGTGGCAATCCGCCCCGATCGGACCACCAGCAACAATCGCATCTGGGCTTACGCAACCGCGCTCAAGCAACCAAACATCGATGAGCACTCTCATCCGTTCGCTCGTCATCGCCGCTCCGTCATATTGCAACACTCCCTTTGCGTCCACCGAGCATCTTGCCAGGGTCGAGCAAGCCTTCTCCATGACTTCTTCGGTGATTCGCTGCGCTTCGCGGATCATCTTCAGCTCCGCTTCGTTTTTCATGCGTCGCTCCATGACACCCCACTGAAGATCGCATTCGACTGCAATCCCTGCCTTTTGCAACATCGAGGTGTAAATCATCGGCAAGGATCGATCTACCACCACACGCTTGAACCCTGCACGGCAAAAAGCTTCCGCCGCCGCTTGTGCCGTCGCGGTCTCTCGGTCCCCGGATAGCCCTTGTGAAGGTGTGAAATCCGCCGGGCAGTTGACTTGATTCACATTCGCATTGACTCTGGCTCGCCCCATTTCAATGTCACGGCAAATCAACGTTGATCGCATGCTGCCATCGGCTTGCGGCCACTCGATATACACCACTGGGTCACCGACCAAAAATCGAATCGATCGGTACAATCCAGCGTTGAGTGTCGGTATTCCACCCATCATGCGTGGCAATGGCAGTTCGGTGATAAGCATCGGTTCAAGCTTTCCAGAAAAGGGATTATTTGAGTAAGACTTAGCGATGGACTCTGAGGCAACTTCCGCTAACGCAGTTAATCATAACGCAGCTACATCGACTTAGAGCTGACTGGCTCGGTCGACGGCTGTGACGAAGGCGTCAACTTCTTGCTCGGTATTGTAGAAATAGAAGGACGCCCGTGCGCTGACCCCAAGGCCAAATCGGGCGTGTAGTGGCATGGCGCAGTGATGGCCGACTCGAATGGCAACGCCGGATGCATTCAAGTACTGGCCGATTTGGTCTGCGTGAATTCCAGGTATGACGAACGAAACGATCCCGGTTTTTTCTCCGGAGTTTACTTCTGTCGCCCCAAAGATCCGAAGGTTTTTAATCGTCTGGAGTCCTTCTATCGCACGACGAGTCAAGTTCTGCTCATGCGATAGGATCTGGTCGCTACCAACTCTTAGCAGATATTCCAACGCTGGTTTCATGGCGATGGCTTCTACAATCGCCGCCGTTCCTGCTTCAAAACGATGGGGCAAGTCCGCTTGCTCAAATCCACTCTTGCTAACGGATTTGATCATGTTCCCACCGCCGAGAAACGGTGGCATCGACTCGAGAATCTCGCGCTTTCCTGCCAGCACTCCAATCCCTGTTGGTCCAAGCATTTTATGTCCGCTGAAGACCACCCAGTCTGCATCCCAATCGACCGCAGTCGCCTTGCCATGCGGAACGCTTTGGGCTGCATCGACGAGGACTTTCGCTCCCACGCGGTGTGCTGCATCTGCGATTTTTCGGACCGGATTGATCGTTCCAAGCACATTGGAAACCGCCGTGATACTCACAAGCTTCGTGCGGGGGCTCAGGATCGTATCCAGTGACTCTAGGTCTAGTTGATAGTCATCTCGGACCCCGATCCATCGAATCACAGCTCCGGTGCGTTGGGCTAACTGTTGCCAAGGAACGATATTCGAATGATGCTCCATCTCCGTTAGGACAATCTCATCCCCAGCATTGAGGAAAGCATCGCCCCAGCTTCTCGCTACAAGATTGATCGAGGCGGTGGTGCCCGGAGTAAAGATTACTTGCGAAGCTGATTCGAGGTGCATCCAATCACACAAAGCTTGACGAGCCGCCTCCATCGCTTCGGTCGTCTCTGCTGCCAACTGATGTCCGCTTCGATGCACATTCGCATAGTGATTCCTGTAAACGCGATCCATGCAATCGAGGACCGAGACGGGCCTTTGCGCAGAGGCGGCATTGTCGAGATATATCCAAGGCTTGCCGCACGGAAGCTTCGCATCGAGGATTGGAAAGTCTTTACGGCACTGCGAGATAGGAATCTTCGGAAGCTTGGCCCAATCACCGCGAACGACTTTCGATGGAGGTGCGGGTTGCTGAATCGTCGCACCGCAAGGCGTATTTGTTCCGGTCGGATCCAACGGACATCCCTTGTCTACTTTCGATGTAACTCTCAAGGACGACGTTGCTGACGCCTGCTCGGCCAAGACTCCCTTGGCGATTCCTTGAATCCGCTGAACCATCGAGTGCAATCCGTTGCTTCGCATCGGAGTCAGGAAAGCTTTTAAATGAATCTCGTCGAAAAGCGCTTCGATGGGAAAAGCTACGATCTCAGAAGGGCTTTTGCCCGAGTAGGCTGCGATGAGGATAGCAACGAGTCCCCGCACCATCGGTGCATCGCTGGATCCTAGAAACTCAATGGTTTGTTCACCGAGTTTGGGTACTACCCAGACCATGCTCTGGCATCCAAGCACCCGAAATTCTTCGATCTGGTACCGTTCATCGAATTGCGGCAGGCTTTGCCCTAACTCGATTAAATAAGCCAACCGCTCCTGCGGAGTATCGAGATCGGCGATCTCTTCGCGGATCTCATCAAGATCGATCCGCTGTGTCGATTGGCTCATCTCTAGAAAATTCCTAACTGGTCTCTTGCATCTTCGGTCATCTTGTCAGGGCCCCATGGTGGGTCCATCACTACTTTGATATCGACGGTCCCGACTCCTTCGATCGACTCAACGACTTGCCGACTATTGGCAACTAATTGAGGTCCCGCAGGGCACATCGGACTCGTCATGGTCATCTCGACCAAGACATTCTCTTTGCCCTCTTCGCCAGGTTGAATGTCGACGACGTATATGAGTCCAAGGTCCACAATGTTGACGAACAACTCAGGATCGATCACACGCTTGAGTTCTTCGCGAACTTGATCTTCGGTAATTGCCATGTTTCAACCGTTTGGTAACTCGAATGGGATCGTGGGGGTGGGAAGGTAAAACAGCTGTCGAGTGAGCATCAACGCTCACGCAGACGGTTATACATTGTAGCCGCGAGGGAAGGAGCGACCAACGCTTGCGACGGACATTCACTCGTCTTTATTGTCCGCGTTTTTATTGTCCGCGTTGGTGCCGAGGATTGTCGTAGGGATCAAGCAGGAATTGACCGGCAACGAATCCACCGGTTCACTTACTAATCGCTCAACGCCACCAAAACCTTGGTTCCGTCGATACGCACAGCATGGCTTGGGGTGTCCTCCGTGGCCGGCATGCACATGGCTTTGCCATTCTTCACATCGAACTTGGCACCATGGCGTGGACAAACCAAGCATTGGCCATCGAACTGGCCATCTCCCAACGTGCCACCATCATGGGTGCACATGTCTTCGATGCAGAAGATTTGACCCGCTAAGTTAATCAAAACAACGAATCGCTGATCGACTTCGAATGTCTTTGGGGTGTTTTCGGGCAGTTCATCCCGTTCGCAAACGTATTGGTATTCGAGCATACTATTGAAAGCTTTCCAAGCAACAAGCTATGTGAGTTAGATCCGTGGAGCGCCGACGATTATTCGTACTGACGCACCTGCCGTGCAATGGCAGCACCCAATGCGTCTCGGACGCTCTCGATGGTAATGCGGTCAAAGATCTGCTGGAAGAATCCTGTGACGATCATTCGAACCGCTTCAGACCTTGTGAAGCCCCGCGACTGTGCGTAGAAGATCAGTTCTTCATCGACACGACCACTCGTGCTGCCGTGGGTGCATCGCACATCGTCGGCATTGATTTCCAAGCCGGGGATAGAGTCTGCTCGAGACGTGTCGCTAAGCATGAGGTTGTCATTGCGTTGATAACCGTCAGTCTTCTGTGCCCCTTCGCTAACTTTGATCATCCCACGCCAAACGGTGCGCGATCGATCTTGCAACACACTCTTGTAAAGGAAGTCGCTCTTGCAGTGTGGAGCGTTGTGATGTTGAAGCGTGTTGTAGACGAGGTGCTGTTTGTCTCGCGTAAACATTACGCCGTTGACTTGACTCGTTGCACCTGGCTCGACCAATTCGACTCGTTGGTCGACTTGTGCAAACCTTGCACCCATCGCCGCGACTGTCCATTGCAGCGATGCATCACGGCCTACGCTTGCTCGTTGATGAGCAAAGTGCCAAGCATTGCGTCCCCAATCTTGCAAGTTGACGTATCGCAAATGCGATCCGGAGCGTTGAACCAACTCGACACCGCCGCAATGAAACCCATTCGCTTGATCACTAGGGCTTGCCGACTCAAAGAGCACGGTCGCTTCTGCACCATCTTCAAGCACGATTAGCGTATGAGACAAGTCGACTTGTCCGTCTCCCATCGCTGCATGGATGTGAATAGGAAGTGGAACCCTTACGTTCTTCGGCACATAGATGAAATAACCATCGCTCCACATCGCTTGTTGCAAAGCTGCAAAACGGTCGACGGACGCTTGGATTGTTTTATGAAGATGGGTTTCCACAAGCTTGCTATGATCCCGAGCGCATCGCGCCAAAGATCCTACGATCACTCCCTTGGCAGCCAATTGCGGGTCCAAGGATTCGGCGATCACGATTCCGTTGACCGATTGCAAACTCCCTGAGACTTCCAACGTTCTGTCGGTACCGGCAGCATCGGCAGCATCGGCAGCATCGGCAGCATCGGTTCCCGCTGCCGTCGTTACCGTTTTAAGCCGCACCGGGGTGGTGCTTGGAATGGTAACGGACTCGTCGATATTAGGCGCAAACTTGGTGATACGAAAGCCTCGGAGGTCGGATCGCATCCAGTTCTCGTCGCGAGGGTTGGGCCAATCGAGTGATTCATAGATCACCCAAGCCTCTTTGCGTCGAGCGGATAACCAAGCCGGTTCTGTTCGTCGCTCAAGGAATCTCGAAAAACCATTGTCGTCAAAGGACATAACACCTAATTCCGTATCGTCGTGGGTCTTAGTAGAAGTTGGATGGGGAGTCGACGCAAAGGTCATTAGCCTACCGATCCTTCCATCTGCAACTGGATCAATCGATTCATTTCCACTGCATATTCCATTGGTAGTTCTTTTACCAACGGTTCGATAAAGCCGTTGACAATCATCGTGCTCGCTTCGGCTTCGGACATGCCTCTGCTCATGAGATAAAACAGTTGCTCTTCGCCGATCCGCGATACACTCGCTTCGTGTCCAATGCTGACGTCTTGATCGAGAATCTCGATGTACGGATAGGTGTCGCTCTGGCTTCTCGAATCGAGAATCAACGCGTCGCAAACGACGTTCGACTTGGACTTCGCCGCATTCTTCTCGACGCGAACCAACCCGCGATAGCTGCTTCGGCCACCATTCTTCGAAATGGACTTGCTGATGATCTGACCCGTTGTGTGGGGAGCCGCATGCACAAGCTTAGCTCCAGCGTCTTGGTGCTGACCTGCCGAAGCGAATGCGATGGAGAGGATTTCGCCACGTGCGCCTGGTTCCATCATGTATACCGCTGGGTACTTCATCGTCAGCTTGCTGCCCAAGTTCCCGTCGACCCATTCCATGGTGGCATCGCCATAAGCTACAGCGCGTTTGGTGACCAGGTTGTAAATGTTGTTTGCCCAGTTTTGGATCGTGGTATATCGGCAACGGCTACCCCGCTTGCAGATGATCTCTACCACTGCAGAGTGAAGGGATTCCGACGAATACATCGGTGCGGTACATCCTTCGACGTAGTGGATGCTTGCTCCTTCATCGACGATGATGAGTGTGCGTTCAAACTGCCCCATATTTTCCGCGTTGATACGGAAGTAAGCTTGAAGTGGGAAGTCGATCTTGACTCCTTTGGGGACGTAGATGAACGAACCACCAGACCACACAGCAGAATTCAATGCAGCGAACTTGTTATCGTTCGGAGGAATGATCGTTCCGAAGTACTCGCGAACTAAGTCAGGGTACTCCTTGATCGCCGTATCGGTATCGGTGAAAATAACACCTTGCTCAACAAGGTCTTCTTTTAACGATCCATAAACGACCTCGCTCTCAAACTGGGCCTTCACCCCTGCAAGAAACTTCTTCTCGGCTTCGGGAATACCAAGCTTATCGAAGGTGTCTTTGATTTCTTGTGGGACTTCGTCCCAAGTCCGACCCTGACGATCTGTGGGCTTGAGGTAATAGAAGATGTCTTGGAAGTTCACATCGATGCTACCGCCCCACTTCGGCATGGGCTTGGAATGGAAAATCTCCAAGGACTTGAGCCGGAAATCACGCATCCACTGAGGCTCGTTCTTCATTTCGGATATCTGATTGACGATATCCGTGTCGAGTCCCTTACGGGCCTTGAACACTGCTTTGCTTTCGGTGCGGAAATCGTACTTGTTGATTTCCCCGATGGCGTCTTGGGAAGCGATATCTGTAGACATGATTGGTTGCTTGGTTGAAGTAAGTAAGGGATCGATTTCGGGTGGATTGGGTAGGAACCCGATCCATGCAGGGCGTAGCTAATGGCTCTAGCAAATTGCTAGATTGCCGCAGCTTCCTCTTTCGCTAACATCTGTTGATTAGCCGCTTCGGCATCAGGGTACGTCCTGCGAATTCGGTCGTATCCGGTGTCGTGCAGTTCGCGAGCAAGCTCAGGGCCGCCCGTCTCGACAATGCGTCCGCCGAGCATCACGTGCGTGAACTGCGGTGGATTGTGTTCGAGAAGCTTGTCGTGGTGCGTAATGATCAGCAAACCCATCTTCTCCCGACCGATCTCAGCGATGGAAGCTGAGGCGAGTCGAACGGCGTCGGCATCGAGTCCGGAGTCGGTTTCGTCCAAGATCGAGAACTTCGGTGAGAGCATCGCCATCGTCAAGATTTCCGCACGCTTCATTTCACCGCCAGAAAAGCCGTCGTTGACATAGCGTCGCGCAAATTCCGGATCCATTTTGAGCTGCTCCATCTTGGATTTCAGTTCCTTGCGAAACTCTCGCATCGCGATGAGCTCTTGGCCTTCCTTGCGATCCGGTTGGCGCACATTCGTCGCCGCATGTCGCAAGAAGTCAGCCATTTTCACGCCAGGAATCGCTACCGGACGCTGGAAAGCCATGAAGATCCCGGCGCGAGCCCGCTCGTCGGCTTGCATCTGCGTCAGATCCACACCGTCGAGGTAAATCGCTCCTTCGGTGATTTCGTAATTCGGGTGGCCTGCGATAGCTAATCCTAAAGTACTTTTGCCAGATCCGTTTGGACCCATCAGAGCATGCGTTTCCCCGAACTTGATTTCTAGGTTTACACCGCGCAGGATCGGCTTATCGTTGACGCTGACATGCAAGTTCTCAATGCGTAGTACGTGGATCATTCTGTTTGTTGTTTGGTAAGTGATACTAGGATAGTGAATTGTTCGAGGGTCGAAGTTATTGACTGTGTCGGCTAGGATTGAGCCGTTACAGCGGAGTGCAGTGAACTCGATTCAGGTGAGTCGTAAGATGGTGGATTCTTCTGAGTGGGGGTGAATTGACAAGTCCCATGTCCATCAAGTTTGCAGCACTGAAGTTCAATGGGCTGTCCGATGGCTTCGCTCAAAACTTGCTGCTCGAGTTTGCAGAGACTGCGTTCCGCATCGCGACCGCTCAAGTCAGGATAAGGGCAAGCATGGACGGATAGGATTGGCAAGCCATCGACATTCAGGTAGGTAGCTGGAATCCTACGCGAGGCCATCAAGCCGGCTAGTGCGCGCATCCGTTCATCCAAGGTACCGGCAGGTAGTAAGTCTCCGAAGACGCGTCCCATTCGCTTCGATACTCTGCCGATCAGTTTCTCTTTTGTAGGAAGGTCTTCGAGATCCGAAATTTCCGTCCAAAGTGCTACGGCAAGGTCTGTGTAGGTCACCCCTACCTGGCGCCAACCAAGGTCAGTTAGCAAATACGAGTAAGTTGGGCGTCCGCGACCGGCAGAGTGTTTGCGACGTTCGATGTATCCGGCACTCTCCAACCGATCGAGCCGCTGTCGCACGGCCGTAGCGGTTACTTCTAGCTTGTCGGTTAAGTCGATTACGGTTAGGCCTTCGTAGCGTCGAAGTAGATCGAGCACGAGTTGGTCGACTGGCCGGGTCGGATTTTGATTACATGCCTTAGCTAAGTCCATGGCGTCAAGACCTTTACGACGAATAGTCCAGGGCCAGAAGTCAGCCCTTTGGACAAGAAAGTATACGAACCTAGGCAATTATGACAAGCTATATTGCGATAAAAGTGATTAGGGACGTCACTTTTAAGGAAGAGGTGATGAGTATGTCCGCAATTACGAAAGAGTTAAACTGCAAATGGAAGCAGAAATAGGCTGTATTTGTAAGCTTCCCGCTTAAGGTCGCGAAGAGAAGACTTGCGACATTGAAAAGAAAAAGGGCCGAAGGTTGAACCTCCGGCCCCATGTGTTTTAGGCAGTGCTTGCTGTTTGCTGTTCGTCGAATTCTTGTTCGTCGACTTGTTGTTCGTCGTCAGAACAAATCCCGTTGGAGATTACTCTGGAACGTTGGCAACGATGCCATCGGAAATGCCGCCGAGGGCACGATATACATCGCGGTCAATATCATTGGAGATGAACCGAACGCTTCCGTCAGCACTGGCGAAGTTTGCTCCAACACCGTGGTCGCTGGTGAAACCGTAGCTGTTTTGCCAATCCGCGGAGCAGTTTTCCAATCGTTTACGTATAGACTTGCTGGCATCCATGTCGCAGACGGGTGGGGCATTCAGGGGAATTGCTACGGTTGCCACGCTCCCATTGAACCAGAACCACCAGTTGTGTTGAGTGTAGGCCCCTACCGACTCGCCGACCATCAACGTATTGCTCAAACCGTCCTTGATCGACGCGATGAGCGTGTTGCAGGGAGCACCGCTGTAGTTTGCAACCGCGTTTGGAAGCAAAGAGCACGTTGGACTTGGAGCAACGCCTTGATAGCCTGCGAAGAAGATACCATTTCCGTTGCCTAAGCCGTTGCCGTTGTTTTTGAAGAATGGATCCGATCCGAAATTCGAGTCATTGCTTGTGCAATGTGCACCCCAAGCCCAGTTCGAACCGGCTACACCTTTGTAGCTGGTTACTGCATATTGTTGTCCCGAGGAGCTTCGTTGTGCTCGGTTCGGCAATACGTTAGGTGTTGTGTCGCTTGGGCAACGAAACAATGCGATTTTCTGTTGTGCAATCCATGGAGTTGTGTTGACGGTCGGTGCAACAGGTCCGCCGGTGTTGCGAGTATCGTTCGACACGTCGAACCCCTGTACGAGGTTTTGATGTAGTGTGCCTTGTTCCATGTATGGAAGGATGTTGGTCATCCACGACATTTGAGTGACGTTTGCTTGGGCAGGCAGTGGGTCGGTCATGATGTCGGCAGTGCTCGAGACCGTACCGTAGTTCCCTGGAAGCTGTTTGCGTGCACCTTCGAAGCTTGTGCAAGCCAACGCCAATTGTCTTACGTTGCTTGAGCAGGACATGCGTCGAGCGGCTTCGCGGGCGGCTTGGACGGCTGGCAGGAGGAGTCCAACGAGGACGCCGATGATGGCGATAACGACGAGAAGTTCGACGAGGGTGAAACCGCGCCGTGGGCCGGTTAAGCGCAAGAGTGGGTTGCGAGCAAGCATGTGTTAATTCTCCGGACAGGGACCATGAAGCTTATAAAGCAATCGGGTTTGTCGTCATTCAGAAAAGGGAAATAGAACGATGGATAATAAAGGACAACGTCTCGCTGGTTGTGTGTGGCAAGCCGTACTCTTGGGGGTGAGGCGAACGCGGTTTGGACACAAACGCCTGCTCCCCTCCTTAAATCGTACGGGTTGGGGGTACGATGTCAAGAAATTCCAACGGAGTTGCCGGGGAATCATTAAGAAAACATGAAGGGTTTTCTTTGGCTCTGTTTGTACTCAAGTCGTACTCAAGTTGTGCTGAAGGCTTGGGAAGAGGACAGCCTTTAGGGATTTGTTCCACCTGAGATGGCATTGATAGCTTCGGAGAGTGCCCGTTGGCGCGACACGATTTGGTCTCGAAGGGATTGGATTTGTTTGAAGGTCGAGGAGATTTCAGCCTTTTCGGTTTGGAGGCTTTCTTGAAGCTGTTGTGCTTCGGCGGTGATCACGTCGAGTTCTTTGCGGTACTGAGCGACATCTTTATCGAGTTTGGCTCGTTCGTCTTGACCAAGCCGGACTTGGTTGTCGGCGACGGTTTGTGACTTTTGCATTTCGGCCAATTCGCGTTGGATCAAGACCGCGTCTTGGAGAGCGCTGGTGATTTGTCGTCGGACTTCGCGGAAGGCATATTCGTAGTCGTTGAGTTGTCGAACGAAAACGGGGGCCACGGCTCGTACGATATCTTGTTTGCCAAGATCGTTTGCGGTGGCGGAGTCAAAGACGAGTTGGTCTCCTTGTTTGAAGGAGACTTTGGCGTTTTCTTCGCCGCGTTTGAGGCGAGCGTCGACGGATCGACCGCTCAAGTCGTAGAAGCCCCCTTCGGTTGCATTGCGTTGTTCTTGAGCGTCGACTTCGATGGAATGATCTTTGAGGAATTCGACTCGGACGTAAACTTGATCGGGCGGGGTCCCTTCCGGTGGCCTTGCTCCATCGTTGAGATAGGACTGCAAGACCCGGGCCTTGATAGCTTGTTGAGCACTCAAACCGGTCGGTTCGGCAGACGCGAGGCTTGGATCGATCGCGAGGAGAGTTGCGATTTCGTTCAGGTCCATTCGGCCGAAGATGGCGTTTTCTTCAGTCGTAGAGCCTTCGGCTGCGAAAGCGTTGTGCGAGTCGAGGGGCATCAATTCGTAGATCGCCCACGACGGGTAGGTACCCGACCCGATGGCCGCGATTTGTTCTGGGGTCAGAGTACCAGTGGGTTTGACTTTGATTGCCCCTGCATTCGATTCGGTAACGACGAATTCACCGAGGTAAGCCGATGGCATCAGCCCGCGTGGATCTGCGGATTCACCGAATACGTGCACGACCGATTGGGCTGGGAGTCCAGAATCGGTAACGGCTGGTGCGGCTGCTTGTCCTCCAGCTGCCTGTCCTCCAGCTGCTGGTGCTGCTCCAGCAGCGGGAGCACCGTTAGCATCAACGGCAGGTGCCGCAGGGTTTCCGGCAACGATGCCAGCGAATCCCAATTGCAAGGAAGCTTCGTTTTGACCGATACCTGTGACGCTTGCACCTCGCCAAACGCGACCGCGTTCGACGAGTAAGCGGTTGAGTTCGTTGGTCAGCGGGATGTAGCTAGATAGGTCCGGTTTCGGATCAATCTTGTCACCCATGCGAGCACGATCGAGTTCGATTTCCCGTTTCTCGACGACATCTTTTAGTTTTTCGTAGGCTTTGACGTACCCATTGCGGCGGCTTGCAACACCGGCGGTGAAGAATAGTAAGCACCAGACTTCGAGGAAGAGCAAAGTCAGGAGAGTGGTATGCAACGCACCCCAGCCCTTGAGGGACTTGACGAGCATCCAGATAAACAGGCCGAGGGACACGAGGACCGCTAGCCAGACAATGATTCCCATTAAGTCCATGAGGTCAGCCGTGAAGTGGTAATCAAAACTTAGGAAAACGGAAAAGCCGTTGGTCTCACGGCGCTATCGGTAATCATCGCCCTGCCAACTAGGCTTTCCCTAGCATAGTTGGAAATATTTGGTACTCCCGTATTTTTTGCGCCGATTCCGATGGTAAGTTGGTGAAATTCGGGTGTCAAGCAAGGTGGATTAGGTGACCTTGGTGTTTGGTACCGATTGCACTAGGTATAAGTATTGCCTGAGACTTTGCCAAAAGTGCGGAATTTGCAGTAAGATTTCCGAAAAATCATCCTCGCTAGGGAGTTCCAGCAACGGGTTTGGACGGGTGATGGACGGAATTAGCGATTTAGAAACTCAAATCAAGAACACTAAAAAGAACGTTGAAAAACAAATGACAGGGGCGAAGAATTCTGGCGGCGGGGAGCCAATTATCAGTGTCAGCGGACTGCGAGGGGTGTTGGGGAGCGAATTTACGCCGAGGGTCGCGATCGAGTATGCGGCCGCTTTTTGTGGAGAGATTGGACCCGGGCCGGTTCTCCTCTCACGCGACGGTCGGACGAGTGGCTCCATGCTGTGCGACGCGATCGCTTCGGCGATTTTAGCCTGCGGTCGGGATTGTTTGGACATCGACGTCGCGGCCACACCAACAGTCGGGGTGGCGGTGGGAGCTTTTGGAGCGGCAGGTGCAATCCAGGTTTCGGCGAGTCACAATCCGCCACCTTACAATGGGATGAAGCTGTTCGGGAGCGATGGGCGGGTGTTGCCAGCGGAAGTGGGTAGTCGGGTGTTGGCCCGGTATCGCAAAATCCAGCAAGAGCGCCCCGGTGAGGGTTGGGCTCAAGCAGCTTGGGTGGGAGTCGAGCGGATAGGGAAGCGAACTCGGATCGAAGATCCACACAGCGTCCACTTGGAAAAAGTGTTAGGGACGGTCGATGTCGAAGCGATCCGAAGCAAGCGGATGCGGGTATTGGTCGACAGCAATCATGGTGCTGGCTCGATCCTCGCTGCTAGGTTGCTTGAAGCATTAGGTTGCCAGTACCAAATCTTAGGTGGTACTCCGGATGGAGTCTTCGAGCATCCGCCGGAGCCGATCATGGAGAATCTGCATCAAGTCGGTGCTTCTGTGCTTAACGGCGGTTGGCAGGTTGGGTTTTGTCAGGATCCCGATGCGGATCGACTAGCGATTCTCGATGAAGCTGGCCAATACATTGGTGAAGAGTACACAGCGGTCTTGTGCATGCAGAGAGCACTGATGCAGCGGCGCGGGGCGTTGGTGACGAATTGTGCTTCGAGTTCGATGACTTCCCATTTAGCGAAAAGTCATGGGGTTGCTTTCTATCGCAGTAAGGTAGGGGAAGCAAACGTGGTCGATTGCATGCTGACCCATGGTGCGATGTATGGTGGTGAAGGTAGCGGAGGGCCGATTGACCCCCGCGTAGTACTGGTCCGCGATAGCATCGTCGGGATGGCACAAGTCCTTGATTTGATGGTTGCCACAGGGAAACGGGTGTCCGAGTTGGTGGGGTGTTTGCCAAGCTTGTCGATGATCAAAGACAAGATGACGTTGAGCAAGACGGAGCTTGAGGCTTCGATTGGCAAGCTTCAGGAAAGCATGCAAGCCGACACGGTTAGTCTCGAGGATGGCGTGCGGCTTGATTGGTCCGACGGATGGCTATTATTACGGGCCAGCAATACCGAACCTTTAGTTCGGCTTATCGCCGAGGCTCCGACTCGCGAGCAGGCGCAGGGGATGATTGCTCGGGCGAAAGAAATCATGTCGAAGTAGGTCGCGTTTCAGGGGTCTAAGCCAATCAAGTAAGCCGATCCGTTAAGCCGATTTCGGGCATTGCAAATTTGCAGTTCGGTCTCAACCTAGCAGGACCCTTTACGCTATAAAGTCAGGGTAGGCTGAACCCACAGCGCACTGGCATGCTGTAAGATGCGTGGAATGGATTCCTATGGAATTCTAGCCGTTTGGTCCTCTTCCTTCCTCACCCCGTTTCCTTGCGCAACAGGAGATTGTCCGATGGTATGCGTCGCAAAACTTAGGCATCATTCTTTGATATTGATGTATATCTTGTTCGCCATTGGATCTGGGGGTGGTGGGTTACAAGCTCAGGACAAGAAATCGCTGCCGGCGATCGGCGAGGAGGTTGCCAAGCAGCTCGGTGAGCAGCTTGAACCGTGGCTTAGTGCATTGCAACTGCGAACCGAGCAGTTTCGATTGCGTGGAGGCGGGACGGTGGTGATAGACAAGGCGACGCAAGAAGTGCAAGTCGACTTGGTGCGACACAGCGATGAAGAGTTTGAGTTGGTGTTAGTACATCCGGAGTATGCGCTGACATTGGTTCGCAGGGAAGGGATTACCGCCGTGGTCTTACCGAAGCATCGCAAGGTGTTTTGGGGAGTCGGTGCGGTGGACGAAGAAGATCATCTAGGTTCGAGGGATTTATTGAAGCGAACGATTAAAGGAACGAGTGAGATCGCCAGCTCGTTGGAGTTTGTCAAGTTGATCAATGGGCCGACGCTTTCTCAGGTCTTTCTGTCGGCTGGTCAAATGCAGCTTGCAGAGCCCAAGGAAGGAGCCTTAGGGGAAGGGGTGTTGAAAGAAGATCGAGTGGAGTGGTTAGTCAAAGGTGGGATACGAGTAGGGTTGGTTGGTGGAGAGGTTTCCAAAATAACCGTAGCGAGTCGGGATGTGAATGCAGAGTTGGAGTTAAGTGGCGATCACCCTGAATTGTTCGCTCGAGGTGGTAGCAACCAGGAGTGGATGGCTAAGCATTGGGGGGAGTATGAGCAAGAAGAGTTAACGCGGGCAGAGATAGAACGAACCGTCTCACGTGGATTGCGCCGCGCGGCAGAAGTCTTGGCACCTTCGAGCCGATTGACCGATCCGATCAAGAAGAATCGCAAGGTGGCCAATGGCGAATTGCGTTGGATCGAAGGGCAGCGGGTCGCGATGTTGTCCGGGACGCCCGAGGAGATAGGTAAAGCGCATGGAGAGTTACTAAAGGTTGAGTCGATGCGATGTATCGATTCGGTGTTGTATGGGTTTGGTTTTGCGCAGACGGTGGCTACGGGAAGGTGGTTTCGCAAGGATCTCGATAGGGCTTATGGGCAGCTAAAGCCTTACATTCCCGAGCGTCATATAGCAGAGACGCGTGCGCTAGCTAGCGTGTTGGGGCTCGATGAGCACTTGGTCGAGACACTCAATGTTTTCCCTGAGTTGTTCCATTGTTCAGGGTTTGCATTGTTTGGGGAAGCGACGGTTGACGGCAAGCTTTATCACGGTCGGGTACTCGATTACATGACTGCCATTGGGTTGCAGGATGCTGCGACGACGTTCATCGTTGCACCGAAGGGATATTTGCCATTTGCCAACATTGGATATGCCGGGTTTACCGGGAGTGTTAGCGGGATGAATGCCGCGAAGATTTCGTTGGGGGAGATGGGAGGCAAGGGGGAAGGTCAGTGGGATGGAGTGCCGATGTCGACATTGATGCGTCGAGCGATGGAGGAGTGCGATTCGTTGGAGGAAGTGAAGGCATTGTGGTCGCAGAGTCCGAGGACTTGTGAGTATTACTATGTTTTCGCAGACGGTGAGGATCGAAGTGCCGTTGGGGTAGCGGCGACGCCGGAGAAGATCGAGTTTGTCGATCCCGGTAAAGGGCATGCATTGTTAGGGGAGGGAATTGCCGATGCGGTGGTTTTGTCGGCAGGTTCAAGATTGGATGAGTTGAAGCGAAGGGTTCGGGATGGGTACGGCAAGTTTGATGTAAAGGGTGCGACCGATTTGATGTGTCGGCCCGTGGCGATGGATTCGAACTTGCACAACGTCCTTTTCGTCCCCGAGGATGGAGTGCTGTATGTAGCGAACGCGAGTCATAAAGAGCCGGCGGCCGATCGCCCTTATGTGAAGCTTGATCTCATCGGGCTTCTTCGGGAGATGTCGGTGGAGATTCCGAAGGATAGCTCGGCGGGCACTCCAGCGGGCAGTCCAGCGGGCAGTCCAGCCAATAAGAAAAGTGCAGGTACGGGAGATATTGGGAAGGTATTTCAAGCGAGAGATACATTGGAGATGGAATTAGAGCGAGAGAGTTCGGCGGATGCGAAGGAGTGTCTCGATGGGTTGTGTTGGGAGAATGGGAGGTTTGATGTTCGGATCGATGGGGTGGATGAAAAGCAGCGTGCGAGCGGGATCGACCGGGTCGTGCGGTTTGCTTCGCCTATGCCATCGGGTGATCCGATCAATGATTTAGTGGCATTGGAGTGGTATCGCGCGAGTCGCAAAGGGAAGGAACTCGAGAGTGCTCCGGCGATTGTGGTAGTGCACGAGTCGGGGCGTGGGATGACGGTCGGAAAGATGATAGCGAGGGGGTTGAGCAATCAAGGAGTGCATGCGTTTTTGATGCAGTTGCCAACGTACGGCATGCGTCGCAATCCGGCGTCGACGAAGACCGAAGGGGAAGCTTTGATTGGGGGGCTCAAGCAGGGGATTGCCGATGCGAGGCGAGCTTATGATGCGGTGAGCGTGTTGCCGGGTGTCGACGTTACGAGGATATCGATACAGGGGACGAGTTTGGGGGGATTCGTCGTTGCGACGACTACGGGGTTAGATACTGCGTATCATCGTTCCGTGATTTTTCTCGCCGGTGGCGATCTTTATGGGGTATTGGCCAACGGAGATCGCGATGCGGAGAAGACCCGTCGCGAGCTGACCAAGAGTGGGATAAGCATGGAGGAAGCCAAGAAGGCTTTGTATACCATCGAGCCGTTGCGTTTGGCGCATCGGGTAGCCGCCGAAAAGACTTGGGTCTATTCGGGGGATAAAGATACGGTCGTACCACCGAAGAATTCCAAGCAGTATGTGGATGCCGCGAAGTTACCTCAAGGGCATCATGTGGAGTTGCCGGCGGATCATTATTCGGGGATTGTCTTTTTGCCGAGCATTATTCAGGAGATCGCGAAGATTGCGAGCGAGCCCACGGCTCAAGGAGGCGAGAGATCGGGCCGTTAAGCGTTCTTTGTTAGATCAACTTAGCAGTTCGATCAAATCGTAGGAGCGATCAACTAAAGCCAATCAAGGCTTGACCTAGCCATGAATTATTAGCTAATAGGCAAATGTGTCAGCGCTATTAGCAGAGCACTTCAATGAAAAGAATTTCGAAAAGGATTGAGGAGTAAAGATGACGATCACACGAGTGGGCACCAACGAGAAGTATGCAACGGGTTGGGCGGCGATTTTCGGAGGTAGCAAGGGTAAGGTTGCGAGCAAGGGTGCAGCTAAGGGAGCGGCAACAAAGGGAGCCGCGAGCAAGAAGGCGGTTAAGAAGGCTGCGGCGGTAAAGGGAGCGAGCAAGAAGGCAGCACCGAAAACTGCATCTAAGGCAGCACCGAAGGCTGCACCTAAGGCAGCAGCGGCAAAGGGAGCTAGCAAGACCACCGCCAAAAAGGGTGTTAAGAAGAAGTAGTCGTTGGGTTTGAGTGAGTTCGTCCTGGGAAAGCCAACGCTTCTTGTCGATTCTAGGGTTTCTTCGTAAACACCGCGATCCTCTGCGATTCGAGTGTTTCTTAGCAAAACCGGTTCGCCTACTGGCGATTACTTACGGGCGACTACTTACTGGCGGCTGGGTGTTGGGGTGTTGGGTTGAAGCGGTATTTCGTGGATGCCTTGGCCTTCGACCCAGCGGTAACGCCGATTGGGTTGAAGGTTCGATAGGGTCTCGACCGCCCCGTTGGGCCAAGTGCACTTTATCGAGTCGATCGATGTTTGAGGACCGATTCCGACATGCAGTAGGTGTTGGTTTGAGCCGAAGTAGCCTTCGCCATCGCATAGGGACGTGACCCAAGACTCGTTATTGGATTGGATATGTAGGACTGCCCCGATTGCAGCTCGTTCGCATCGGGTTCCGACGAGTTCGAATTGGATAAAGTTGTGGTTCGATTGGGTGCGGTTTTCCAGCAATGCGGCAGGTCGGTCGAGGTGGGTGGCGACCAGATCGGGTTTTCCGTCGACGTTGTAATCCAGGGACTGTAAACCGCGCCCGACGTATTTGCTTTCGAAGTATTTCCCCGGTGGGGGGTTTCTGAGCCATTGAAACTCACCTTGGACGTTTCTCAGGATTTGAGTTGGCATTTGCCAAGGTACGTTTTCGGTGCGCAGGTCATCGATGTGGCCATTGACGGCGATGAAATCTAGCCAGCCGTCGTTATCGAGGTCGCTCAACTGGCTACCGAAGCTGAGTTGATCGAGGGTGAAGACCCCGAGTTTGGACCGGCGAGTACCATCGACGAAGACACCTGGGAGTGTTTGCAGATAGAGCGTTGAGACTTCGTTGTAGAAGTTCGTGACGATAATATCGAGTAGGCCATCGCGGTTTTGGTCACCGCAAGAGATACCCATGCAAGCTTGAGCGCGGCCAATTGCATCGACGGCGACACCGGCCGAAGCGGCGGATTCGGAGAAGTAGTCGGGATCTGTTGGATCTTCTAGTCCCGAGAGTAATAGGTTATTTGGAGAAACGTCGTTCGCGAAGAAGACATCGTTCCCGAAGCGTTGATCTAGGTTGGTAACCAGGGTGCCTAGCGTGTAGCCTGTCCGGATCGATTCAAGGAGTGTTTCAGGAGCGGATTTCCAGTTGCCGTCACCTTGGTTGTAAAGAATGCGGTTCTTACCAGGGGGGAACATTTTCGGGTTGCAGGAGATGCGAGAAGACTTGCCGTAGTCGCATTTGCGTGTGATGGCTTCGGTGCCATAGAGGTAGGAAGCCACGAGTAGATCCGGTAGTGAATCGCCGTTAAGGTCGGCGGCGTGGATCGAACTGTTCCAGACGGAGTTCGGGTCGTCTTGCGGGATCGCGATGGCTTCGAAGCTCCCGTCACCTTGGTTTCGATAGATACGGGAGTTTCCAAGGTTTGATACGAGTAGATCTGGGAAGCCGTCTTGATCGATATCGCTAACCCCGACCCCTTGCCCATATCCGACATCGGCCACGCATGCGAGTTGTGCGACGTCTTGGAAGGCTTTTGAATAGATCGAGCGGAACAGAGATTTTGGTTGGTAGCTAGGGTTCGAGTCGATCGGTGATCCGCCAGCTTCGGAGAAGTACAGGTCGGGCCAGCCATCGAGATCGAAGTCCAATGCGTTTACTCCGCCGCCGACACCTTCGATGGTATACCAACTGCGGTTTGGTTTCGCGCCGTTGTTATAGCGGCCGGTGATACCCAGTGTCGCAGCGACATCTTCCATGGCGATCGAAGAAGCGTTTGAAAGGTTGTTTGGAGTTGAGCTCAAGGAGTCCGATTGGGTTGGGGTTGGAAGTTCCGAGGGTAGGGGCCAGTTTTTCCAAGGGATCTGATCAAGGACGGCGGGTGGTCGGAGAGTACCTTTTTTCAGGAGGGCTTGTTGATCGCGAAGGGACTGGGTCATGGGTTCGAAACCGAGGGCGACGGCCGTAGCTCTCCAGCCGAAGGCAGCGACATCATCGCCGAGCTTGTCGTAGATTTTAGCGATCGACTCATAGAGTTTGTTTTCGCCGTAGTTGTAGGAGATCTGTTGGGCTAGGTCGTTGATGGAGACCAAGTCGTTTCCGAATTGGCGAACCGATTGAGCTTGGTCGACCAATTTCAGTTCAAGCAAAGCGTCCGCGAGGGCTTGGTAGGCCGGAACGTGACGGCGGTCGAGTTGGATCGTTTGGGCGAAGGCTGCTGCTGCTGATTCGAATTGATTCGAGCGCAAGAGCAGGCCGCCGGTTGCGTACCAGTATTCCGGGTGTTTGTTTGCTTCGGGGGGTGGGGTAGCAAGCCACTCTTTTAGTTCGGCGAGTCGGTCGGTCTCAAGGAGAGATGTAGCTGTCCATACCCAAGGTTCGATCAGATCTGGATAGCGGATCGACATTGTTCGCAGCGTCTCGAGGTTTGCGGCATAGCCGTTTCGGATCAGCTTGGTGCGGATGGGGGCGAACAGGACGTAGGGGTGATCCGGGTATGTTTCGGCGAATGCTTTTTGGATCGGTTCATCGTTGAAATAGTCGCGGGGATCGACGATGGCGAGAAGTTCGAATTTGGTGAAATCCCCGAGTCGGATGAGTCGTTCAAGGATGCGGGTCGCTTCCCAACGCCGACCTTGCGCGTTGTAGAGCTTGCCTAGCAGTCGCAAAGCTGGGACAGCGTTTGGGTATTGCTTGATGAGTTTCACCAAGATGGTTTCTGCTTCGGGGACTTTTCCTAGTGCGATCATCCATTCGGCCGCTTGGCCGGCAGCCGGTCCAGCTTGGGGGGCCCCCTCGGGCATTTTTTCCAAGGTTGCAATTGCGCCAGGTAGGTCGTTTTTCGCGGCGAGGGTGCGTGCGGTGAGGAAGATCAAGTCGGGGTCGGAGGGTTTGACCAGCAGCAGTGGTTTGAGCGCGGCCCAGGCTTCGTCGATTTTCTTGGCCTGTGTTGGTTCTAAGGTGTCAGCGCTATTCGAGTTTTTTGAACTATTGGAACTGTTGGATTTCGAGCATTCCTCGAGCAATCGTGTGATGCGCTGGATTTCTTTAGGGAAGTCGACTTGGGGGGAATCAGTAGGCTTTGCAGTGGAAGGTTCTTGCTTAGCAGGGGCGGTTGGGGGATTGGTTGTTTGTTGTTGGGTGGAAGGGGTGCGCGGGGAGCACCCGAGAGCAGCGCCCAGGATGGCGGTGCTGATGGTAAGGATCAGGCACCGCAGTGGAGTAGGGGGGAAGGAGGGCATGGGAGTGCGAATGGTGGATGTGCGGGTTGGTTCGGCTTCAGGATAGAAGGAGCCAACGAGCAAGATGAGGATTTGATTATCTTCCGGGTTGTGGGTTGCAGATGCAAGCTCTATGGCTTGTACGGAAGGTATTTTTCCCTTGGAAGATTTGCCTACCATGCTGTGATCGAAACTCTGGTCGATTTTGTGTTCGATCGGATATGCGACCAATGTGCTGAATTTGAAATGTAAGTTTTCGAGTGTGCGTTTCGGAGTTTGATTTGACGATTGGTGTGCTTGAAGTTACGCTTTTGGTTTGTTATGTAGGAGCGCGATTAAACAGCCGATTATTGGACCGAGCGTGATATCGAGTTGGGTTGCGAAACAGAGAGATGGGGGTAAGCCAATCCGAAGCGTTTCGGGATTGATGTGCTTGTGGTGCACTCTTTTGGTGTTTGTGCTCACCAATATTCCGTTCCCTGTCCCTTCCTCTTTGGGGTTGATTTCCCCAGATGGGCCTTTTCCATGCCAGGGGCATGGATGTGGGTGCGGATCTGCTTTGCAATGTTGGACGAGCTGTTGTTGTTACGATGCAGCACAGCGAGCGCAGTGGGCGATGGATCGTCGGGTGGTCCCACCGGATTATGCTGTTGTGGAGTCGAATTCAGAATGCGATTCGGCACATAACGACGCTTCATGCTGTACTGCTAAGCGTTCCTGCTGTAGTTCGAAATCAGAGCAAAAGCTAGTAAGTAAGCTGGACGGCAAGTTGACCAGTAAGTTGAATGGTAAGTTGAATGGTAAGCAGAGTCTCCGCAAACTTGGTTTGATGTTGGCTTGCCCATGTCGTGGTGGTTCGACGTTGATGACGACGTTGCCATGGAGTAGTCAGCCGCCGGATTTTTTGGAGGCTTGTATCGAAGTACCATCGCAATGGGTTGCGATTTCTCATGTGTTGGATTGGGAGGGGGGAGTGTTGTCCCCAGCTGAACCTCCGCCGCGATCTGCTGCTTAAGGTGGCGGATATTCTTTGAGCGAAGAGTTTCTGAAGTTGCTATCACCCGATTCAGGGGCATGAAGTGACTTTGGGAGCAACATTTTTTAGATCCAACAAGCAAATAGTTCCATTGGGATTTTAAGAGCCTGCATATCGCTGCGCGATTGGTGATCTTGCGCGTTGAAGCTTCAGTGCGCAAGGGTGGAAGTGCGTATGCGCATCAACGCGATCGACGCGGTCGAGGCGCTTGCATTTTCAAGATGAAAATCCCGGGGAGCTAATCCAATGAAGAAATAGAGAGACTGACGGTTATGAACCAGGTAAGGGTAAGACATTTAAGAGTGAGTGGACTCAGGCGACGTGGATTTACGTTAGTCGAGTTGTTGGTGGTGATAGCGATTATCGGCGTGTTGGTCGGGTTGTTATTGCCGGCGGTACAAGCGGCTCGAGAAGCTGCGCGGCGGATGCAGTGCAGCAACAACGTCAAGCAGATGGGGTTGGCTTTGCAAAATTACGAATCGGCATTCAAGCGGTTGCCGATGGCTGGCGTGGTCGACGTGGACTTTTCGGTTCAAGCTCGGTTGTTGCCTTACATGGAGCAATCGAATTTGAACAACTTGCTCGACTTCAGTATCCCGGCCTTCTCGGGGCCATTCAACGCAAAGGTACCGAACCCCAGGTTTGTGGAGGCATTCAAGATGCCGATCGCGTCGTTTTTGTGTCCGAGCGATCCAGCGCCGGCGGTTGGCAGGGTGATGGTTGGTTCAACTCCGTACGATTATGGCGGGTTGAATTACATGATTAGTTTTGGGAGTGGGACCGGTACTTTGTATGACTTGCGATGGCCGACGGACGGGATGGTTTTTCAGAATTCGGCTCGACGATTTCGGGATGTGGTAGATGGAGTGTCGAACACAGTAGCGTTGAGTGAGTCGGTGCGAAGTGTCGGCGATGACGTGACGCTTGCGGCTGGAGTGACACCCAAGTTCCCTTATCAGCTTACGCTCAACGGGTCGAGTGGGGTGAGTTCAGCGTTGAATGCAGTGCAGGGATTGCGTGCAACCGGAGGACCTTGGTCGGGGTTTGTCGACGGCAACGGGATGATACGCAACCCAGCGTTGGAGGGATTCTGGCAGACGTTTACTCAGTGGCGTGGAGGTTCGAGCCCGGCGTTGCGAGGTCGAGGTATTTCATGGGCTTTTGGTGGATCGGTCAATTCACTTACCAATGGGTATTTGCCACCGAACAATGCCGTGCCTGATGTGGTGACTCACTTTTCCGGATTCTTCGGCCCTCGCAGTTTCCACACCGGTGGAGCGCACGTCGGGTTGCTCGATGGGTCCGTGCAATACTTGAGCAACTCTATGGACGCGACGGTGATACGAGCGATTCATAGTTGCAATGGTGGTGAAGTAGTGAGCGTGGAGTATTGATCATGGGTGTCGAAGACAAAGGGGCGGAAATGGGACGTTTAGGCAGACAGTGGCCAACGTATCGAACGGTATGGCGATGGCACTTTTTTGCAGGGGCGTTCTGCGTCCCCTTTGTGATTTTTCTGTCGATAACCGGTGCTATTTATTTGTTCAAGCCGCAGATTGAAGGGGCGATCGATCGCCCTTTCGAGGGGCTAGCGAATATCTCCGAGCATCGGTTATTGTCGGAGCAGGTTCAGGTGGTCTTGGATCGATATCCAAAGGCGAAATCGCTACATGTGGAGTTACCAAAAGAGGAGCAGGGGGCGACTCGGGTAATTGTAAAAGATGACGTCAAGCAGTGGCGGGTGTTTGTGCATCCGAAGAGTTTGGAAGTTTTAGCCGTGCGCGATGAAGAGGCTGGACTGATGCGGCAGATCAAGCAGTTGCATGGGCAATTGAAAGCTGGGGTGTGGGGCTCTTACCTTGTCGAGCTCGCTGCATCTTGGACCATCATCATGATCCTCACAGGGGTTGTTTTATGGTGGCCAAGGAATGCGAAGGGTATCGCAGGGGTGCTGTACCCGAGATGGGGTAAGGGGGCGCGGGTATGGTGGCGAGACGTGCATTCGGTCATCGGTGTGTGGGTTTCGTTGTTCGCTGTTTTTTTGATTGTGACCGGGTTGCCTTGGGCCAAGTTTTGGGGGAGTTACTTTCGAACAGTGCGTGAGGCGACAGGGTTGGCGAGTGTTTCTCAGGAATGGACCATCGGAGGTAAGGAGGTGTCTAAGGGAGGGGCTGAGCATGCGGATCATGCTGAGCATTCTGAGGATCGCAAGGGAGCCGGGCGGGCGGCGGGGGGCAGTGGGGGTAAGCGAGGAGGTAGGCCGGGGACAGGTGCGCCGGTGCCGAAAGATCTCAGCGGCTTTGATCAAGCCATTCTGATCGCGCGTCGGGAGAAGTTAGCTTATCCAGTGTTGCTTACGCCTCCGAAATCGCCAGGGCTTGATTGGACTGTTGCCTCTGAAGCCCAGAATCGCGTATTGCGTCGATCGATCGGTTTTGATGCTTCAACCGGAGAGATTCGAAATCGCGACGAGTTTGCCGACAAGCATTGGTTGGATCGAGTTGTAAGCGTTGGGATTGCGGCCCATGAGGGGCAATTGTTTGGCGGATTCAACCAGCTCTTGGGGTTGCTGACGACATTGGGGTTGATAGGTTTATCGAGTTCGGGTGTTTGGATGTGGTGGATTCGTCGCGAGGCGGGGGGATTTGGGATCCCCGAACCGCTGCAGCAAACTCCTTTGGTTTGGGCGGTATGGTTGTTAGTCGCATTCTTGGGGATTGCGATGCCGCTCTTTGGGATCAGTGTTGCGATTGTGGCGTTGCTCGATTGGGTATTGCGTCGCAAGGGGAAAGGGCTGAATAGCGGGCGCGAAGGTTCGATGGTTAATAGGTAGTAATACGGGTGTCAACGAATTGATGAAGCTAGGCTAGAATAAACAGTTGCGGCTGACTTGGCGTTGGCTGAAAGCTATGAGGGATTGGCTGTGAATTTTCCTTGGCGAACGAACACCCGTATGTGGTCCTTGAACGAGCACTTGAAACGATCCTTGTGGTTGAGGATTTGTAGTCTGCTGGTTGGGATCCAGTCGCTAGGGGGGCTTCGCGTTTGCGGGATGGATGAGCCACAGGCTTCGCCCACAGGCGGCGTTCCGCACAAACGGGTGTTGATTTTGTATACCAACCGGCAGTTCTCGCCGGTCAATTCCCAATGGCATACGGGAATCACCGAAGCGGTGCGCAAGGGATATTCCGGGCCGGTGGATTTTGAAGTGGAGTACATCGATCCGGTATTGAAAGAAGACAGACAATATTTTTTGGCTTGGGTGAACTTACTGCGGATGCGGTACAGCGATCGCGAACCGGATGCGATCGTTCCGGTGCATTTTCCGGCTTTCACGTTTTTGCTCGCGAATCGCAGTGTTTTGTTCCAAGAGTGTCCTATCGTATTTTGCGCGGTACCGATGGGATTTGCGAAATCACAGTCTTTTCAGCCGCAGGTAACCGGAGTAGGTATTCCCGTGGAGACTGACGGGATTTTGGATACGGTGCGCGAAGTAACTCCCGAGATGAATCAGTTGGTTTTGTTATCGGGGAACTCGACGCTCGATGATTGGTTTCGAAGAGTGATTATGAAGCGTGCGAAGGAGAAATGGCCTGATATTGAGCAGATCGATTTGCAAGGTGCGTCGGTCGAGCAAGCGCGACTCTATTTGTCTGGATTGGATAAAAAGTCGGGAGTGCTGTTGCTGAGTGTGGATGTGGATCGTGACGGAATTCGTCATTCTACCGAGGAATACTTGCAGCAGGTGGCAGATGGCTCACCGGTGCCGATCTTCGGGTGTTCGGACTTGGTTTTAGGAAAAGGGATCTTGGGTGGGGACTTGAGCTCACCAATGGAACAAGGTGCGATCGCGGGTGGTTTGGTGGCGAGGATTCTCAACGGAGAGTCGGCTGAAGAAATCCCGGAGGTCTTTGATCGCACGACGCGGAAGGTGTTCGATGCTCAAGTGATGGAACGTTATGGGATCAAGGAGTCGCGACTGCCCAAGGGGTCGCAGGTGGTCAATCGCCAGCCAACGATTTGGGGCCAATACGGAAAGTACCTTGCGGTGGGATTGGCTGCATTGTTCGCGCAGTCCGCCATTATCGTCAGTTTGCTGGTGAATCGATATAGGCGGATTCGAGCTGAGAATGAAGCTAGAGCGTTGGCCGGTCAGATATTAACAGCGGTAGAGGATGAGCGTAGTTATTTAGCAAGGGAGTTGCATGATGATCTTTCGCAGCGGTTAGCTGCGGTGACCATCGAGACGGGCGCATTGGTCAATCGTGTTGAGGGTGGTAAAGGAGTCGAAAGGGACGAGTTTACGGGTGCGTTGGGAAGGGTGAAGGGGCAGTTGATCAGTATTTGCGATGATTTGCACCGCATGAGCCATCGGATGCATCCATCGGTACTCGATGATTTTGGACTGCCCGATGCGCTCAAAACGGAGTGCTTCGAATTAAGTGCTCGCAGTGGAATTCCGATCGATTACGTCGGGCCGGTTGATTTTGAAGAGATCCCCAAGGAGATGGCTTTGTGTTTGTATCGCATCACTCAAGAGGCTTTATGGAATGCTGTGAAGTACTCATCGAGCGATCGAATACACGTGCAATTAATTTCGGATAGTGAGTTTGTGTATTTGGAAATCAAGGACGATGGAGTTGGTTTTGATCCCAATGCGAAGAGTCCTGAAAAGGGATTAGGGTTGGCAAGTATGCGGGAACGCGTGCGGCTTGTAGGTGGCACAATCAAATTGCAAGCATCGCCTGGTGCAGGGGTTTCGATTGCGGTGATTGTGCCGGTTACTGAGGATGACATGATGAATGTTCCAACATCCGATTTCCCGAGAGCAAAGTCTTCGAAAATGGGTTTGTTGGGGGCAGGGCTAAATAGAAGGGACGAGAATCCAGTGGACGTAATGAATACCAGAGAGGTACGAAAGTGAATCGAAGTCGCGCGTTGGTTGCCGATGATCATCGGATTGTCGCCGAAGGATTGCGGGGAATCTTGGAGCCGACTTATGAGTTGGTCGGGATCGTAGAAAATGGCAGGGAGCTTGTCGATCAAGCGATGGCTTTGCACCCCGATGTCATCGTTGCGGATATCACGATGCCACTGTTGAACGGACTCGATGCGATGGCTTTACTGCAACGTCAGGATTGCCGGAGCAAATTTGTTTTTCTAACGATGCACAAGGATGTGACCTACGCAGCCAAAGCGCTGCGTCAGGGGGCGATGGGGTATGTGCTCAAGCATTCTGCGAGCGAGGAGTTGCTCAAGGCATTGAAAGCAGTTCTTGCAGGGGAGAAGTACGTCTCGAGCGAGATTGCTAGCGGGCTCGAAGGCCGCGACGATGCAGTCGATCAAATCGAAGACTTGCGGACATTGACCACCAGGCAGCGGGAAGTTCTGCAGTTGTTTGCGGAGGGTAAGTCCGCGAAGGAAGTAGCGACGAATTTGGGGATATCTGCGAGGACAGCGGAGAACCACAAAGCCCGTATCATGACCCAACTGAAGCTTCATACTACTTCCGATTTGGTGCAGTATGCCATTCGTCATGGTTTGATTGGAGCGAGTTAGGAAGCAGGAGGCGTTCAAGTCCAGTAACCCGATGCGTCAATGAGGAAGCAGCGGAGTGAGGTGGCCGGTGGCCACGCAATGGTAACCCGACGCGTCAGCGAGGAAGCAGTGGAGTGACGGCTAATTACATCAGTCCAGTTACTCAGGCGCATCGGTTTGTTTTAGCGTGGGGCTTACGCGGAGCGTGCGTATGGGCGATGGAGCGTGTACTGCAATTCCTCCCTTACGGTTCGGGTTACCATTGGATGCGTCGCTCAGACGCATCGGATTATTGAACGGTGGATCTTACGCATAGCGTGCCTATGGATGATGGAGCGTGTACTGCAGCTTCCTCCCTTACGGTTCGGGTTACCATTGGTGGTGTGAGGTGGCCTTTGGCCAAGTAATGGTAACCCGACGCGTCAGCGAGGAAGCAGCGGAGTGAAGGCTAATTACATCAGTCGCAGTTGCTCAGGCGCATCGGTTTGTTTGAGCGTAGGGCTTACGCATAGCGTGCGTATGGGCGATGAAACGTGTACTGCAATTTCCTCCCTCACGGTTCGGGTTACCATTAGATGCGTTGCTCAGGCGCATCGGTTTGTTTGAGCGTGGATCTTACGCATAGCGTGCCTATGGGCGATGAAGCGTGTACTGCAGCTTCCTCCCTCACGGTTCGGGTTACCATTAGATGCGTTGCTCAGGCGCATCGGTTTGTTTGAGCGTGGATCTTACGCATAGCGTGCCTATGGGCGATGAAGCGTGCACTGCAATTTCCTCCCTCACGGTTCGGGTTACCATTAGATGCGTTGCTCAGGCGCATCGGTTTGTTTGAGCGTGGATCTTACGCATAGCGTGCCTATGGGCGATGAAGCGTGCACTGCAATTTCCTCCCTCACGGTTCGGGTTACCATTGGTGGTGTGAGGTGGCCTTTGGCCAAGTAATGGTAACCCGACGCGTCAGCGAGGAAGCAGCGGAGTGAAGGCTAATTACATCAGTCGCAGTTGCTCAGGCGCATCGGTTTGTTTGAGCGTAGGGCTTACGCATAGCGTGCGTATGGGCGATGAAACGTGTACTGCAATTTCCTCCCTCACGGTTCGGGTTACCATTGGTGCGTTCCTCCCCTGCGGGGCGGGTTACCATTAGATGCGTTGCTCAGGCGCATCGGTTTGTTTGAGCGTGGATCTTACGCATAGCGTGCGTATGGGCGATGAAGCGTGCACTGCAGCTTCCTCCCTTACGGTTCGGGTTACCATTGGTGCGTTCCTCCCCTGCGGGGCGGGTTACCATTAGATGCGTTGCTCAGGCGCATCGGATTATTGAACGGTGGATCTTACGCATAGCGTGCCTATGGATGATGGAGCGTGTACTGCAGCTTCCTCCCTTACGGTTCGGGTTACCATTGGTGGTGTGAGGTGGCCTTTGGCCAAGTAA
>Ga0315899_10000498_pt1 | contig 47240 bp, 43 predicted proteins | sample LakEriMetagenome_2_FD_203518 | JGI IMG/M metagenome (GOLD analysis project Ga0315899, IMG submission 203518) | Freshwater fungal communities from buoy surface, Lake Erie, Ohio, United States - Buoy 4 MA112 | ecosystem: Environmental > Aquatic > Freshwater > Lake | place: USA: Lake Erie, Ohio...
CTCTACCGGCAGGTCGCTGCCGACGATCTCTTCGAACATGAAGACGCCGACGCCGGCGCGCATGCGGCCGGTGCCCGGGACGTCGGGATGGTTGTCGCGGTCGTGGCGGGCCAGCCACTCGCCCAGTTCGTCGAGCAGCGCCTGGCCGTGCCGCGCGCCGATCGCGCGAAACGCCTCGACCGCCTCGACGGGCAAGTTGTCGTAGGCGACCTTGCGCTGGAACCGTGCGGGCTCGAGGCCCTGCAGGTTGTGGTCGATCGTGCCGATCAGCAGCGACACGTCGCTGCCGAGGATCGCGAGCTTCGCGGCGTCGTTCGCACGCGGGATGTAGGCGCGCGCGACCAGCACCAGCCGCCCGGTGTCGGTGCGCACCACGCTGCCGGTGGACAGCAGTTCGTCGAGCACCGCCCGTGGCGGCACGTCGCCGCCGTGCGCGCGGACCAGCTCCGAGAAGCTCGGCGACGCGCCGTCGAACGGCAGCTCGAGCGGCGCGCCGCGCCCGTCGTTGAACGCGGCGTCGCGGACCCAGCCCGAGACCACCCGGGCGGCGCGGTTGTCGGTCCGCGGCGTTGCGCCGACGCCCGCCTCGCGCTCCGCGACCAGCCGCTGGACGTCCTTGCGGGTCAGGCCGGTCAGCAGCGATGCCCGCGACAGCGAGGGCTTGCGGCCGGGAATCGCAAAATCCTGCAGCGCCACGTCGACGTACGCGCGCTTGGCGAGTTCGGCGAAGGCCGGCATCGGCAGGCCGTGCCGGATCAGCACCCGCGCCAGTGCGCGCATGATCCGCAGCACCGCGCCTTCGAGGGCGCGGCCGAGCGTCGGTGTGTTCGAGTTCATTTGGGCTTTTTCTCCCAAATACCGTCGAAGCGCAAGGGGCAGGCCGACGGCGTCGCGCCGGGGCCCGTCGCGTACACTGCGGCCGCCCCATGGATCTCGACACCGTCCGCGCGCGCCTGCACGAGGCCGGCGCCGCCCCGCCCCACGCCGCATGGCTGCTCAGGCAGTGGCTGCGCGGCGAGCCGCTGGATGCGCCCTACCGCGGCGACCCGAATTTCCTGCCGAAGCGGCTGCGCGCGGCGCTCCCCGAGGTCGGCGCCCTGCTCGACGGCCTCGCGCGCATCGAGTCGCGGCACCCGGCCGCCGATGGCGGCGAGCGCCTGCTGGTGTCGCTCGCCGGCGGCGCGACCGTCGAGACCGTGCTCCTGCCGCGCGGCAGCCTGTGCGTGTCCACCCAGGTCGGCTGCGCGGTCGGCTGCACGTTCTGCACGACCGGCCGCGACGGCCTGCTGCGACAGCTCGGCGCGGCCGAGATCGTCGCGCAGGTCGCGCTCGCGCGCCGTCTGCGCGCGGTGCGCACCGTCGTCTTCATGGGCATGGGCGAGCCCGCGCACAACCTCGACGCGGTGCTCGACGCGATCGCGGTGCTCGGCACCGAGGGCGGCGTCGCGCACAAGAACCTGGTGTTCTCGACGGTCGGCGACCGGCGCGCGTTCGAGCGGCTGCCCCTGGGGCCGGTCAGGCCCGCGCTCGCGCTGTCGCTGCACACGACGCGCGCCGGGCTGCGCGAGCAGTTGCTGCCGCGCGCGCCGCGCATCACGCCCGAAGAGCTGGTGGAGCTCGCCTGCGCGTACGCCGACGCGACGACGCACCCGCTGCTCGTGCAGTGGACGCTGCTCGACGGCGTGAACGACGGCGCCGACGAGCTCGACGCGCTCGCGCGGCTCCTTGCCGGCCGGCGCGCGCTGCTCAACGCGATCCCGTGGAACGCGGTCGACGACGCGGGCTTCGCGCGGCCGCCGTACGAGCGCGCGGTCGGGTTCGTGCGCGCGCTGCGCGAGCGCGGCGTGATGGCGACGCTGCGCTGGTCGGCCGCGCAGGACGTCGACGGCGGCTGCGGGCAGCTGCGGGCGCGCCGGAACGCGGGACCGCTCGAGCGGCCGGTCGCCGCCCCGGCACGCGGCCGGCCCGCCGTCCCGATGCGCTGACGGTGCGCGGCGGCCTCAGGCCGCCGTCTTCTTCTGCCCGATCCGGCTCTCGGTGCCGGCGATCAGGTTCGAGATGTTCTTCCGGTGCCGCAGGATCAGCAGCACGCTCATGATCCCGAGCGGCACCAGCACCGCGTCGATGCCGGCGAGCAGCGCGTAGTAGGACGGCGCGAACACCGCCGCGACCAGCGCGGCGAGCGACGAGTAGCGGAAGAACACCGCGACCGTGATCCAGGTGGCGAGCGTCGCGAGCCCCAGCCAGGGCGACAGCGCGAGCAGCACGCCGGCCGCGGTCGCGACGCCCTTGCCGCCCTGGAAACCGTGGAACACCGGGAACAGGTGCCCGACGAACGCGGCGAGGCCGACGCAGGCGAACACCAGGTCGCCGAAGCCGTAGCGCGTGGCGACGGCCTTCGCGAGCCCCACCGCGACCGCGCCCTTGGCCGCGTCGCCGACCAGCGTCAGGATCGCCGCCGTGCGGTTGCCGGTACGCAGCACGTTGGTGGCGCCCGGGTTGCCCGAGCCGTAGCTGCGCGGGTCGGCCAGCCCCATCGCTCGGCTGACGACGACGGCGAACGACACCGAGCCGAGCAGGTAGGCGAGCACGATCGCGACGATCGCTGGCATCGAGTCCATGGCGTCTCCGCAGGTCCAGTCGGTCAGTCGGCGAGCGCGCAGTCTACCGGCGTCGCGTCGAGCAGGTCGACGAGCACCGCGGGCTCGATCCCAACGAGGTAGCCGCGCCGCCCGCCGTTGATCCAGATCCGCGGCAGCGCCAGCACGCTGCGCTCGACGAAGACCGGCATCGCCTTCTTCGTGCCGAACGGCGAGGTGCCGCCGACGAGGTAGCCGGAGTGGCGCTGGGCGACCTCGGGCTCGCACGGCGCGATCGACTTGCGGCCGGCCTGCCGCGCGAGGTTCTTCGTCGAGACCTTGCAGTCGCCGTGCATCAGCACCACGAGCGGCTTGCCCGCCTCGTCCTGCATCACCAGCGTCTTCACCACCGCATGCTCGTCGAGACCGAGCTGGCGCGCCGACTCGGCGGTGCCGCCGTGCTCGACGTAGTCGTAAGGGTGCTCGGTGAACGCGACGCCGCGCTTTCTCAGCAGCGCGGTCGCGGGCGTTTCGGAGACGTGCTTCGCGGCCATCCGCGGATGATAGCCGCGGCCGGCCGTCTGCCGCCGGCCCGCCTTGTCAGGATGCCCGGCCGCGCAGCCCGGCCAGGTACGCGATCACCTCGTCGCGTCCGAGCACGTCGCCGTACTTCGCGTTGATGTCGAACAGGTTCGCGTCGTGCGGCCCGTCGTGCCGGTCGCCGACGCATTCGCGCGGCACGATCACCCGGTAGCCGTGCTGCACGCCGTCGAGCGCGCCCGCGCGCACGCAGCCGCTCGTCGAGCAGCCGGCGAGGATCAGCGTGTCGACGCCGAGCGTGGCCAGCATCGGGGCGAGCGGCGTGCCGAAGAACGGGCTGGGGTACTGCTTGACGATCACCACCTCGCTCGGGAGCGGGGCGACCGCCGGATCGATCTCGGCCAGCGGCTCGCCGGGCACGAGCTTGCGCAGTGCCGGCACCTTGCGCACGAACCAGCCGCCGTCGGCGCCCGAGGCGTGGTACATCACCTTGGTGTGGATCACCGGGATGCCGGCCGCGCGCGCGGCGGCGAGCAGCGGGACGGTGTCGCGCACCGCGTTGACCACCCCTTCGCCGTAGAACGCCGAGCCGGGCGTCGTGTAGGCGAGCGTGAAGTCGATGATCACCAGCGCCGGCTTCGTGCCGAAGCCGACGGTGCCGTCGAAGACGCCGACGTAGTTCCGTTCGCGGGAGACGCTCATCGTGGTCCGTCCTCAGTCGATGTCGTGGAAGTGGCAGGCAGCCATGTGGCCGTCGGTGCCGGTGGGCGCCGGCGCGGGGTCGTCGTGCACGCAGGCGCGCGGCAGCCGCGTGCCGCAGGCCTCGACCGTGTCGGCGCCGCTCGCGGCGACGAGGCGCGCGCGCGGGCAGCGCGGATGGAAGCGGCAGCCGCCCGGCAGCGCGGCGGCGCTGCCGATCTCCCCGATCGGGCGGATGCGCGGCCGCGAGCGCTCGCGCACCGGGTCGGTGCTGGGCACGGCCGACAGCAGCGACACGGTGTACGGATGGCGGGGCGACCGGTAGAGCGCGTCGCGCGGCCCGATCTCGACGATGCGGCCGAGGTACATCACCGCGACGCGGTCGCTGACGTGGCGCACCACGCCGAGGTCGTGGGAGATGAACAGGTAGGCCACGCCGGAGCGCGCCTGGATCTCGGCGAGCAGGTTGAGGATCTGCGCCTGCACCGAGACGTCGAGCGCCGAGACCGGCTCGTCGAGCACCACCAGCGCCGGATCGAGCGCGATCGCGCGCGCGATGCCGACGCGCTGGCGCTGCCCGCCCGAGAACTCGTGCGGATAGCGCGCCGCCATCGCCGGCCGCAGCCCGACGCTGGACAGCAGCGCACGCGCGCGCTCAGCCGCCTCGGCGCGCGCGATGCCGTGCGCGACCAGCGGCTCGGCGACGATCTGGCCCGCCGTCATCCGCGGGTCGAGCGAGCCGTACGGGTCCTGGAACACCATCTGCATCTTCGGGCGCAGCGCGCGCAGCGCCCCGCGCGCGGCCGTGCTCACCTCCTGCCCGTCGAAGCGGATGCGGCCCTCGCTCGGTTCGATCAGCCGCAGCACCAGGCGGCCGAGCGTGCTCTTGCCGCTGCCGGTCTCGCCGACCAGGCCGAGCGTCTCGCCGCGCGCGAGCGTGAAGGACACGTCGTCCACCGCGCGGACCTCGGGCCGCACCGCGCCGAACAGCGTGCGCCCGCCGCCGAAGCGCTTGCGCAGCCCCGCGACCTCGAGGAGCGCGCTCATGCCGCCACCCCGGCCTCGCCCTGCCGGTGGCACGCGGCGAGATGGCCCTCGCCGCGCAGCACCGGCCGCTCGACGCGGCACCCCGCCTGCTCGGTCGCCGCGAAGCAGCGCGGCGCGAACGCGCAGCCGGCGGGCCGGCGCGCCGGGTCGGGCGGGCTGCCGGCGATCGCCGCGAGCTTCGTACCGGCCGGCGCCTCGATGTCGGGGATGCTGCGCAACAGCGAGATCGTGTACGGATGGCGCGGCGCCGCGAACACCTCCCGCACCGTGCCGGTCTCGACGACGCGGCCGGCGTACATCACCGCCACGCGATCGGCCTGCCGCGCCACCACGCCGAGGTCGTGGGTGATCAGCACCATGGCCATGCCCTCGGCATCCCTCAGCTCGCCCAGCAGGTCGAGCACCTGCGCCTGCACCGTCACGTCGAGCGCGGTCGTCGGCTCGTCGGCGATCAGCACGCGCGGCCCGAGCGCGATCGCCATCGCGATCAGCACGCGCTGGCGCATGCCGCCCGAGAACTGGTGCGGATAGTCGTCGACGCGCCGCGCGGGGTCGGGGATCTGCACGCGCGCGAGCAGTTCGACCGCGCGCGCCCTCGCCTCGCGCCGGCCGATCGGCAGGTGGGCGCGGAGCACCTCGCCGATCTGGTCGCCGACGCGGAACACCGGATTGAGCCCGGTGAGCGGGTCCTGGAACACCATGCCGATCCGCGCGCCGCGCATCCGGCGCAGCGCCTCGGGCTCGAGGCGCAGCAGGTCGACCCCGTCGACGAGCGCCTCGCCCGCGATCACCCGGCCCGGCTTGGGCAGCAGGCCCAGCGCGGACACGAAGGTGACGGTCTTGCCCGAGCCGCTCTCCCCGACCACCGCGAGCGTCTCGCCGGCCCGCACCTCGAGCGAGACCTCCTCCACCAGGCGCACCGCGCCCTGCTCGCCGGGAACGGCCGCGGTCAGGCCGCGCAGCTCGAAGGCGAGGCTCACAGCAGCTTCCCGGTGTTGCGGCGCATCTGCGGGTCCAGCGTGTCGCGCAGCCCGTCGCCGAGCAGGTTCAGGACCACGACGGTGAAGGCGATGCACAGGCCGGCCGACAGCGAGATCAGCGGCCGCGTGGTGATCGCCGTCTGCCCCTCGGAGATCACGTTGCCCCAGGTGGGCGTGGGCGGCTGCACGCCGAGGCCGAGGAACGACAGGCCGGCCTCGGCGAGGATCGCGGTCGCGGCGCTGACCGTCGCCACGACGATCACCGGGGGCAGCGCGTTCGGGATCACGTGGCGCACGAGGATGGTCCAGGACGACAGGCCGATCGCGCGCGACGCCTCGATGAAGGGCCGGGGCCGGATGGTGAGCACGACCGAGCGCATCACCGCGGCGATCCGCGGCGTGTAGGCGATGGCCACCGCCAGCACGATCGAGTCCAGCGTGTTGCCCCGCGCGGCGACCAGCGCGAGCGCCAGCAGGAACGACGGGAAGGCGAGCAGGATGTCGATCACCGCCACCAGCACCCGCTCGAGCCAGCCGCCGACGTAGCCCGCGACCGCACCCAGCAGGGTGCCGGCGGTGAGCGAGATCAGCACCACGTAGAGCCCGACCTGCAGCGAGATGCGCGTGCCCCAGACGAGGCGCGAGAGCACGCAGCGGCCGAACGCGTCGGTGCCGAGCCAGTAGGTGGCCGACGGCGGCGAGAGCGTGTTCATCAGGTCGGTGCGGGTCGGCGGATGCGGCGCGAGCCAGGGCGCGAACACCGCGACCAGCACCAGCAGCACGACGCCGATCGCGCCGCACACGAACGCGGGGTGGCGCGCGTAGCGCCGCAGCGTCGCGCGGCGCCGCGCGGCGGTGTCCTCGAGGAGCTCGGTGTCCGCGTCGGCGGCGGCTGTCATGTGCGGGCGAGCCTCGGGTCGATGGCGCCGTAGAGCAGGTCGAGCGCGGTGTTCAGCAGCACGACCGCGGCCGCCAGCACCAGCACGCCCGCCTGCACCAGCTGGTAGTCGCGCGCCAGGATCGCCTTCAGGATCGTCGAGCCGAGCCCGGGACGGCTGAACACCGTCTCGACCAGGATCGCGTTGCCGAGCGACCAGGCGAAGGTGACGCCGATCACCGCGAGCACCGGGATCAGCGCGTTGCGCAGCGCGAGCCGCCACACGATGCGCCGCTCGGGCACGCCCATCGCGCGGGCGACGCGGATGTGGTCCTGCCCGAGCACCTCGAGCATCGCCGAGCGGGTCAGCCGCGCGATGTAGGCGGCCACCGAGAAGCCGAGCACGAGCGCCGGCAGCGCGAGGTGGTGCGCGGCCTTCCAGAACCCGGGCTGGCTGGTCGCGCCGAGCACCGGGAACAGGCCGAGCGCGTGCGAGAAGACGAGGATCGCGACCAGGCCCAGCCAGAAGACCGGGAACGAGATGCCGCCCAGCGCGACCAGCATCACGAACACGTCCACCGCACTGCCCTGCCTGACCGCGGCGACGATGCCGAGCGGCACGCCGACCAGCACCGCGACCGCCATCCCCGCCGCGGCCAGCGTCGCGGAAGGCGGCACCGCGGCCCAGATCTCGGCGAGCGCCGGCTGGCCGGTGGCGACCGACATGCCGAGATCGCCGCCCGCCGCGCGCGCGAGGAAGATCAGGTACTGCCGCCACACCGGCTGGTCGAGGCCGAGGCGCGCGCGCAGGTTCGCGAGCGCCTCGGCGGTGGCGAAATCGCCCAGCATGTACAGGGCGGGATCGCCGGGAATGGCCCTCATCAGGAAGAAGGCCACCGTGACGATCCCGACCAGCGCGACGAGCAGCTGCAGCGCGCAGCGGGCGAGGTAGAACGGCATCAGTTCGCGCGCAGCGAGACCGGCGAGACGTTGACGGTGAACAGGCTGTTCTGCACGAAGCCCTGCACGCTCGGCCCGTGCGCGATGTAGAGGCGGTCCGCGTACAGCGGGATCACCGGGATGTCCTCCATCGTCTGGCGCAGCAGCTTGTTGTAGGCCTCCTTGCGGCGCGCCGCGTCCGGCGCGCGCGCAGCGTCGGCGAGCAGCTGGTCGGCGCGGTCGTAGCGCGAGGTGTTGAGCCCGGGCGGATGCGAGCGCGTGTGGTAAAGCGTGACGAGCGGGCTGTCCGGATCCGGCGGCCCGACCACCGCGGTGATGCAGGACTGCACGTTGCCCGAGGAGCGCGTCGGCACGTAGACGCCGCGCTCGAGCACCTTGACGCTCGCCTGGATGCCGACCTGCTGCAGGTCGTTGGCGATCGCGACCGGGAACTTGTCGAACGGGTTCAGGCCCACCGTCGTGATCTCGAACTTGAAGTTCGAGACGTTCGCCTCCTTCAGCAGCGCACGGGCCCGGTCGGGGTCGAACGCGTAGCGCGGCACGCCGTCTTCCGAGAACTCCTGGAAGGTCGAGGTGAGGACGCTGGTCGCCTCGAACTTGGTGCCGCGGAAGAAGCCGTCGATCAGCGCCTTGCGGTTGATCGCGTGCGCGATCGCGCGGCGCACGCGCACGTCGGCGAGCGGCCCCGCGGTGGTGTTGAGCACCAGGTTGACCGCGTTGTTGGCCGGCCGGTCGAGCAGGGTGACGCCGTTCGCCTTGCGCAGGCGCTCGATCACGTCGGGCGACTGCAGCGCGTAGAAGACGTCGAGCTCGCGGTTCTCCAGCGCGATCGCCGCGGCGGTCTCGTCGCGCACGATCCGGAAGATCACGTCGGTGAGCGTGGACGCCCCGCCGAAGTAGCTCGGGTTGGCCGTCAGACGCACCTCGTTGCCGGTCGTCCAGCGGTCGAACACGAACGGCCCGGTGCCGATCGGGTTCATGCTGTACTTCTCGCCCAGCTCGGTCACCGCCTTGCGGGAGACCAGCCAGCCCTGGTTGAACGCGCACAGCTTGTGCAGGAAGCCCGAGTTCGGCGCGTTCAGGATGAAGCGCACGGTCAGCGGGTCCGGGGTCTGGATCTCCTTGAGGCTGGAGAGCTGGCCGCGGTAGAGGCTGCCGGTCGCGGGGTCGAGCACGCGCTCGAAGGAGAACTTGACGTCGTCCGAGGTGAACGGGCCGAAGTTCTTGTGCCAGGTGACGTTCGGGCGCAGGCGGAAGGTCCACGCGAGGCCGTCCGGCGACACCTCGTAGCCGGTGGCGATGTCCGGGACGATCGCGTTGGTCGCCTGGTTGTACTGCACCAGTCCGCTGTAGATGTGGCTCGCGATCGACTGGTTCTCGTTCTGGAAGATCCGCGCCGGATCGAGCTGCGAGATGTCCGAGCCGAAGCGCACGCGCAGCGTGCGCGTGCCCTGCGCCAGCACCGGTGCACCGAACGCGCCGCCGAGCGCGAGGCCCGCGGCTCCCTTGATCACGCCGCGCCGGCTCACGCCCGGCGCCGTCCGAATCCCGTCCATCGAAGTGCTCCCCCGCAGTGGTTGATCCGTCGCCGGCGCACGCCGCCGGCGGGTGTTGACCGTGCCCGTTCGGGGTCGGAAGGCGCTCGCCGCGGCCGCCCTGCCCACCCGTGACGACCCGGGCCGGGTGCGTCATGCCGAAGCTTAGATTGCATGCAATTTGCATGCAAGCGCTCTCTCAGGGCGCCGGGGCCGCCCGCTTGCCGTCGCGTGCCGCCGCGAGGAAGATCGCCTTGCCCGCCTGCACGTGGGCGCGCATCACCGCACCGGCCCAGGCCGGGTTGCCGGAGGCGATCGCGGTGGCCATCTCGCGGTGCTGCTCGATGCTGCGGCGCAGGTTCGCCTCGTCGAAGTTGCGGAAGTTGCGCAGGATCATCGGCGGCACCGCGAGGCTCGCGAGGATCGCGCGCGTGCGCGTCTGCCCGCTCATGTTCCAAAGCGTCTTGTGGAACCGCACGTTCGCCTCCGAGACGCGCTCGATGGCGGGCAGGTCGGTGGCGGGCAGCGCCTCGAGACCTGCTTCGCAGGCGGCGTTCAGGGCGGCCACGCCCTGCGGCGTGGGCGCCGCCGCGGCCCGCTCCGCGGCGTGCACCTCGAGCAGCGCGCGCAGGTCGTAGATCTCCTCGATGTCCGCCTGCGACCACTCGGCGGCGAAGGCGCCCTGGTTCGGCACCACCCGCAGCCAGCCCTCGGCGTCGAGCCGGCGCAGCGCCTCGCGCACCGGCGTGCGGCTCACCCCGAGGTGCAGCGCGAGATCCTCTTCCCGCAGGTGTGCGCCGGGCGGGTGCGTCCCGTCCGCGAGCTGCCTGCGCAGCGCGTCGTAGGCCTGTTCCCAAGCGGTCGCCACCGTCGCTCCGGTTCACTTCGAAGAGTTCCGGTACTATACAGACGGACTTTTGATGTATGCAATCATCCCACCGTCGGCCCGACCCGGGCCGCACGCACGCCAGGAGACGCCCATGCCCCGCAGCCCGCTGCGCCCCCTCCTCGCCCGGGGCCGATGCCTCGTCGCCCCGGGGGTCTTCGACCTGATCTCGACCCACGTGCTGAACCAGCACCCGGTCGACGCGACCTACGTCACCGGATTCGGCCTCGTCGCCTCGTCGCTCGGCCTGCCGGACGCGGGGCTCGCGACCTACACCGAGATGATCGAGCGCATCGAGCGCATCGCCGAGTTCTCGCGCGCGCCGGTGATCGCCGACGCCGACACCGGCTACGGCGGGCTCCTCAACGTGCGCCGCACGGTGCGGGGCTACGAGAAGGCCGGCGTCGCCGCGATCCAGCTCGAGGACCAGGAGTTCCCGAAGAAGTGCGGCCACACGCCGGGCCGGCGGGTGATCCCGATGGCGGACATGGTCCGCAAGATCGAGGTCGCGGTCGACTCGCGCTCCTCGGCGGACTTCCTCGTCATCGCGCGTACCGACGCGCGGACCTCGCTCGGGCTCGACGAGGCGCTGCGGCGTGCGGAGGCCTACGCGAAGGCCGGCGCCGACATCCTGTTCGTCGAGTCGCCCGAGACCGAGGACGAGATGGCGCGCATCGGCCGGTCGTTCGACCAGCCGCTGCTGGTCAACATGGTCGAGGGCGGCAAGACGCCGGTGCTGCCACGCGCGCGCCTCGCCGAACTCGGCTTCCAGATCGCGATCTATCCCGGGGCCGGCTTCCTCGCCACCGCGGCGGCGCTCGACGCGATGTACCGCCACGTCGCCGCCACCGGCAGCAGCCTCGGTGCATCCGTGCCGGTCTTCGACTTCACGCGGATGACCGAGATCATGGGCTTTCCGGACGTCCACGCGTTCGAGCGGCGCTGGGCGTAGGGGCGGGGCGCGGTTCGCCGGTCGCTTCGGCTCCGGCGCGCGTCGCGCCGGTCACCGTCATCGACCGGCCGGCGTCAGTCGCGCTCGCGCAGGTTGGCGTCCTTCACCACCTGGCCCCAGCGCGCGTAGTCCGCGCGGATCTGGGCGGCGAATTCCTCCGGCGTGTTGCCCACCGGATCGAACGCCGCGGCGAGGTACCGGTCGCGGATGTCCGGCATCGCGAGCACCGCGGCGATCTCCTGCTGCAGGCGGTTGACGATCGCCTTCGGGGTCTTCGCGGGCGCGAGCAGGCCGTACCAGGAGCTCACGCTGAAGCCCGGCACGCCGAGCTCCTCGACGGTCGGCACGTCGGGCAGCGACGGCGAGCGCTTCGCGCTGGTGACGGCCACCGGAATCAGCCGGTCCTGCTTCACGTAGGCCGCGATCGTCGGCACCACCGTGATGAAGACCGGCACCTGCCCCGCGACGACGTCGGTCACCGCCTGGCCGCCGCCCTTGTAGGGCACGTGGGTCATCTTGATGCCGGTGCGGATCGCGAGCAGCTCGCCCGCGAGGTGCGGCGTCGAGCCCTGGCCCGACGAGGTGAACTGCAGCTGTCCCGGCCGGGCCTTGGCCTGCGCCACCAGGTCCGCGACGTTGCGGATCTGCGCGGCCGGATGGGCGACGATGATCAGCGTCGCGTCGTTGAGCTTGGTGATCGGCTCGAAGTCCGTCAGCGGATTGAACGGCGCCTTCAGGATGTGCGGCGCGACCACGACCCCGCCATCGAAGCCCATCAGCAGCGTGTACCCGTCCGGCGGCGCGGTGGCCACCGCCTGCGCGCCGATGAAGCCGGACGCGCCGGGGCGGTTCTCGATGATCACCTGCTGCTTGAGCCGCTCGCCGAGCCGGTCGCTGATGAAGCGCACCACGGCGTCACCGCCACCGCCCGGCGAGAAGGGCACGATGATGCGGATCGGCTTGTTCGGCCAGCCGTCCTGCGCGACGGCGGGCAGCGCCGCGGCCAGGGTCGCCGCGGCGAAGAGCGTGCGGACCGCCTGAGAGAGGAGTCTGCGACGTTGCGACGTGGGGGTAGTCATCGGTGGACCTCGGTGCGGAGATGGGGGGTGCCCCCCGAAGGGGCGCGCAGTCCTGGGCGACGCCTATCGGTCCCAGACCTCGTCGGGCACCGGCAGGCCGGCGAGGTCCTGGGCGGTCAGCGCACGCTCGGGGGCGATGCCGTAGGTCTCGAGCATCAGCATGACCTGCCGCGTGTGCTGCGCGGCGTGCCACGCGGTGCGTTCCAGCACGTCGTGCATGGTGCGCTGGCCGTAGTAGGTCGGCACGAGGCGCAGCAGCGCGCGGTCGGACTCGGCGTCCCACCAGTCGTGCAGCTCCTCGCGGACCGTCATGCCCCAGGCCGCGATGTCCTCGGCGCTCCAGTCGTCGGGCGGCACCTCGTTGAAGCTCTCGAACTTGAGCTCGATGCCCCGCGCCGCCTCGACGCCCATCTGCGCGACGCGGAACAGGTGGAAGACCGTGCCCGCCGGCGTGCGGTTGCGGTTGCGGAAGTTCTCGCGCAGCTGCGCCGCCGAGAACTGCAGGATGTAGCGCGCGGCCGCCTGGATCACCAGGTCGAGCTTCGCGACCAGCTGCTCGGGCGGCAGCGGATCCATCAGCTTGGTCTTCAGGTCGAGGAACTTGACGACGTCCTGGAACGACTGGCACAGCGTGTAGCGGCCACCGAGCGCGACCACCGGCACACTGCGGGCGCCGAGCGCGCGCAGCTTGGCCATGCCGTCGGGGTCGTTGTGCACGTCGATCGACTCGAAGTCGATGCCCTGCTTGGTGAGGAACTCCTTGGTCCGCAGGCAGGAGGAGCAACCCGGCTGCCAGAAGACCTGAACGCGTGCTGCGGTGTGGGTGTCCATCGTGTGCCCTCGTGTCGGTGTCGTCGTGAAGTCAGTTCGATGCGGAGCGCGGTGCGCGCGCGAGCGCGGGCAGCCCCAGGATCGCGCGTGCCTCGGCCGGCGTCGCCACCGGCCGACCCACCAGCCGCGCGAGCCGCGCGACCTCGTGAACCAGGTCCGCGTTGCCCGGGTGGCCCAGCTCCGGGTATGCGTAGTCCCCGATCCCGATGGCGACGTGGCCGCCGGTCGCGATCGCGGTCATCGCGAGCGGAAAGAGGTTGCCGGCCTTGCAGCAGACCGACCAGGCGACGCGCGCACCGCGCGGCAGGTGGTCGGTGTACGCGCGCAGCCCCTCGGGCGTGGCCGGATGCGCACCGAGCTGCCCGCCCTCGCCGTGCACCAGCAGCACGTAGGCGGGATCGCCCGCGCGCCCCAGGTCGATCAGCGCCGCGGCGCTGCGCAGGAACGGGATGCTCCAGCAGGCGAGCGCCGGCTTGATGCCGATCTCCGCGAAGCGCCGCGTGAACGCGAGCAGCGTCGCGTGCGCGTTCACGTAGACCTTGTCGTCGGTCAGGAAGCGCCCGGCAGCGGCGTCGAACACGTCGATGTTGGTCGAGCCGGGGTCGAGCCCGACGATCTCGGGCTGCAGCACCGGGTCGCCGGCGAACGCCTCGAGGTGGGCGATCCGCTCGAGCGTGCCGCCCCGCGTGATCTGCCCGAGCGTGGGGTTGATCAGCAGGTCCGAGTTCGCGCGGATCGCGCGGATCGCGGCCGCGTAGTCGTCGATGCCGTGGGCGGGCGAGCCGTCGGGCCGCCGCGCGTGGAAGTGGATGACCGAGGCACCCGCGTCCTGCGCCGCACGGGCGTCGCGGCCGATCTCCTCGGGCGTCCAGGGCACGTTCGGGTTCTCGCCGCGCATCGCGTACTCGTTGACGCGCACCTCGATGATCAGCTTGTCCACGGGGCCCCCTTCGTCGCCGCCGGGTCGTCCACGCGGAATTCCGAGGCGGGCGCGTCGTCCTTGCGCGCCGGGCGCCGGACCCGCTGTCCGAATCGGGCGACCGGAAGCGCGAGCTCGCGCATCCGTGCGATGTGCTCGGGCGCGAGCCCGCCGAGCCCGTGGCGCCGCGCGAACGCGGCCATCTCGTCGAGGCCGGGGCCGTCGTCGGCCGCGTCGGGGGCGGACGGCGTGGCGCTCACGGCTGGGCCCGCTCGCGGCGCCATGGCGTGGCGGCCTCGTAGGCGGCGGCGATGCGGACGATCGACGCCTCGTCGAAGCGGTTGCCGACGATCTGCCAGTTGAGCGGCAGGCCGTCGGCGAAGCCGGTGCACTGCGACAGGCTCGGATGGCCGGACAGGTTGAAGGGCGTGTACATCGTGTCCACCGTGAAGGCGCTCGTCTCGGGCTCGACGCCGGCGATCGGGGGCAGGTGCAGCGTGCCGTAGGTCACCAGCGCGTCGAAGCCGCGCATCAGCGTGTCGATGCCGTCGGCGACGGTGCGGCGCAGCCGCTGCGCGGCGAGGTAGTCGACCGCGCGCACCAGCGAGCCGGCCAGCAGCTTGTCGCGCAACGCGAAGCCCATCCGGTCCGCGTGCTCGATCAGCTCGCGCTCGTGGATCGCGGCGGACTCCGCCGGGCCGATCATCCGCGTCGCCGCGAGGCACTCGGCCGCCGGGACCGGCAGGCGCACGCGCACCAGCGTCGCACCGAGGGACTCGAGCACGGCGAGCCCCGCCTCGAAGCCGCGCTGGAGCGGGGCGTCGGGCCGCGGGGAGCCGGCGCCCGGATCGTCGACGACCGCGATCCGCGCGCCCGCGATCGACCGTCCCACCGACCGGCGCAGCGACCCCGCGGGGTGCCCGGCCGCGTCCCGGGGTCCGGTCAGCGCGTCCAGCACGATCGCGCAGTCCTCGACCGTCCAGGTGAAGATACCGGGGACGTCCAGCGACCAGCAGTTCGGCAGGATGCCGTCGAGCGGCAGGCGCCCCGGCGTGCAGATCATGCCGACCGTGCCGGAGCCGGCGGCGGGCAGCCGGACCGAGCCGGTCGTGTCCGACCCGAGCGTGAAGGCCGCCATGCCGGTGGCGACCGCGGCGCCGGCGCCGGTCGACGATCCGCCGGTCAGGCGCGCGAGGTCCCACGGGTTGCGGGCCGGGGGGAACGGCAGGTCGAAGTACTCGCCGGCATTGCCGGTGCCGAACTCCCAGGTGGCGAGCTTGCCGACGAGCACCGCGCCGGCGGCCTTCAGCCGCGCGACCAGCGCCGCATCGCGCTCGGGCACGTGGTCGAGCCGCAGGCGCGAGGCGGCGGTGGCCGGCAGCCCGGCGACGTCGTAGGTGTCCTTGACCGCGAAGGGCAGCCCGTGGAGCGGCCCGCGCCAGCGGCCCGCGGCGATCTCGGCCTGCGCGTGCGCGGCCGCCTCGCGGGCCTGCGCCGCGGCGACGCGGATGTACGCGTGCACGCGCTCGTCGGTCGCCTCGATGCGCGCGAGCACCGCGTCGAGCAGCGCCACGGGCGACAGCTCGCCGCGGGCGACTCGGGCGGACGCCTCGGCGACCGTCAGGGTCCAGGGCGGCGGGTCGGCGGGGCGGACGGGCGCGTTCATCGGTCGGGGCACGGCTTCGGCCCACTATAGGCGCGGGCCGCCGACCAAGGAACCTCCGAAACGCGAACGGCCCATCTGATCTTCAGATGGGCGTCGGGCGCAGCGACGCCCCCCTCCATGCCCCCGAGCGCACCAGCGTCGCGACCTGTTCGCGCAGGATCGCGTGGACCGCCTCCGCGGCCAGGCCCATCGCGCGGAAGTCGTAGGTACAGATCGAGACCGGGCGGGACAGCGCCGCGCCGGGCACCCGCAGCACGCGCAGCTCGCCGCGCGCCGCCTCCTCGTCGACCGTCGCCCAGGGCAGGAAGGTGCCGGCGATGCCGCGCGTCGCGCAGGCCTTCTGCATCCGCAGCGAGTCCAGCTCGGCGACCGGCGCGAGGCGCAGGCCCTCGCGCGCGAACGCGGCCTCGACGACCCGCCGCATCCCGTTGCCGGGTCCGGGCACGACGAGCGGATGGCTCGCCGCGAGCGCGAGCGGGATCTCGTCGCCGAGCCCCGTCATCCACGGCGCCGACGCGGCCGCGACGTAGTACAGGTCCTCGTCGAGGAGCGGCACCACCTCGAGCCCCTTCACCGACTCGCCCATGAACAGCACGGCCATGTCGAGCCGGCCGTTGAGCGTGAACTCCTGCAGCAGCGCGCTCACGCCGTCGACCACGTGCAGCACGATGCCCGGATGGCGCGCGAGCACCGCCTCGAGCAGCGGCATGCCGAGGGTGTGCAGCACCGCGGTCGGCAGGCCGACCGACACCGAGCCGGTCGGCGCGCCGCTCGCGGCGGTGACGTCGTCCTCGGCGCTCTGCATCTGCCGCACGATCGTCTGCGCGTGCCGGTACAGCAGCCGACCGGCCTCGGTGAGCTCGACGCCGTTCGGACGCCGGATGAAGAGCCGGGCGCGCAGATCGTGCTCGAGCGCCGACACCTGGTGGCTGACCGCCGACTGCGCGATCGACAGCTGGCCGGCGGCCTTCGAGATGCTCCCCAGGTCGGCGACCTTGAGGAAGTAGCGCAGCTGTCGCAGTTCCATGGAGGACCGGGGAGGTGCGCCGCGACCCGGACCTCAGGTCGGCGGCACCAGTCCCCTCACCTGCCCGAACAGCCGCACGAGCCCGAGCAGCGCGTCGAAGTTCGGCGTGTCGAGGCCGACCAGGCGGCCCAGCTCGCAGACCGCGCCGGCGAGCGCGTCGAGCTCGATCGGGCGGCCCGCGTCCACGTCCTGCAGCATCGAGGTCCGCACCGCGCCGAGCTTGCGGGTGATCACGTGGCGCTCCTCCGGCGACATCTCGATCGGCAGCCCGATCGCCGCGCCGATCGCCGAGGCCTCGGCCATCGCGTCGGACACGAAGCGGCGCACCAGCGGGTCGTCGAGGATGCGGTCCATCGTCGCGCCGGTGATCGCCGAGACCGGGTTCATCGTCGCGTTGCCCCAGAGCTTGAGCCAGACGTCGAGCTCGATGCGCGACGAGGTCTCGACGGTGAGGCCGCCCGCGCGCAGCAGCCCTGCGATCGCGTCGAGGCGCGGCGTCGCGGCGCCGCCGGGCTCGCCGACGATGAACCGGTCGCCGGCCGCGTGCAGCACGACGCCCGGCTCGGGCGACGAGGCCGACATGTGCACCACGCAGCCGACGACGCGCTCGGGCGGCATCGTGTGCGCGAGCGCGCCGGTGGGGTCGGTGGCCTCGAGCCGCGTGCCGCGCCAGCGCTCGCCGAGTCCGTGGAAGAACCACCACGGCACCCCGTTCATCGCCGACAGCACGACGGTGTGCGGACCGAGCAGCGGCGCGATCGACCCGGGGATGGCCGGCAGCGCGGTCGTCTTGACCGACAGGATCACCAGGTCCTGCGGGCCGAGCTCCTTCGCCGAGTCGCTCGCCGCGATCGACACCGCGCGGCCGTGCTCCGGGTCCTTCTTGTCGCGCAGCACCAGCCCGTGGCGGCGCACCGCGGCGAGCGTCGCGCCGCGGGCGAGCGCGCTGACCGGGCGACCGCCCTCGACCAGCCGGTGGGCGACGAAACCGCCGATCGATCCCAACCCGACGATGCAGACCTTGTCCATCCGTGCGTCCTTCAGAGTCGCCGCGACACGGGCGAGTAATCGCGCGCCGCGCTCGCCACGGCCGCGGGCACCGCCCCGCCGTCCTGCGGCGTGACCGGGAAGACCGCGTTGATCTGCCCGGTGCCCGAGGCGCCGAAGTACGGCGTCACCACCTCGGCCGGCGCATCGTACGCCGACCAGCCGAGCGCGCCGAGCAGCATCGCGGTGTCGTGCATGAAGCCCTCGCCGTGGCCCTTGGATGCGTACTCCGGGAGCATCGCGCAGAACTCGGCCCAGCGCGCCTCGCGCCACATCCGCACGACGGTCGCGTCGAGCTGCTCGAGGAACGGACTCCAGACGCGGAACGCGTACTCGGGCGCGAGCCCGTTCTGCGCGAAGCGGTGGCTGAGCGAGCCGCTCGCGAGGAACGCGACGGTGCCGTCGTAGCGCGCCTCGACCGCACGCCGCATCGCCCAGCCGAGCCGCGCGCTGTCGTCGAGGTAGTGCGCCATGCACAGCGCCGAGACCGAGATCACCCTGAAGTGGCGGTCGGGGTTCATGTAGCGCAGCGGCACCAGCGTGCCGTACTCGGGGGCGAGCGTGGTCGCGTCGTGCGCGAGCGTCTCGACCCCCGCCTCGCAGCAGGCCTCGGCGAGCAGGCGGCCGAGCGCCGGGTTGCCGTGCGCCTCGTAGGCCATGTTCGAGATGAAGTGCGGCAGCTCGTTGCTGGTGTAGACGCCCTGGAAGTGCGGCGCGCAGTTGAGGTGGTAGCTCGCGTTGACCAGCCAGTGCGTGTCGAACACCACCAGCGTGTCGACGCCTGCCGCGCGGCAGCGCCGGCCGATCTCGACGTGCCCGTCGATCGCGTCCTGTCGGGTGCCCTGCCGCGGGCCGGGCAGCTCGGACAGGTACATCGAGGGCACATGGGTGATCTTGGCGGCGAGCGCGACGGTGCCCATCTCAGACTCCCATCCGCGGCACGGCGTGCGTGCCGAGCGCGAGCGCGACGTTCTTCGTCTCCATGTAGAAGTCGAACGAGTAGTCGCCGCCGTCGCGGCCGATACCGCTCGACTTCATGCCGCCGAACGGCGTCGGCAGGTGCCGGACGTTCTCGCTGTTGACCCAGACCATGCCGACGTCGAGCGCCTGCGCGACACGGTTCGCGCGGCCGACGTCGCCGGTCCAGAGGTAGCCGGCCAGGCCGTAGCGCACGCCGTTGGCGATGCGCAGCGCGTCGGCCTCGTCGTCGAACGGGATCACCGTCAGCACCGGGCCGAAGATCTCCTCCTGCGCGATCCGCATCGACGGCGTCGCGCCGACGTAGAGCGTGGGCTGCACGAAGTGGCCGGCCGCGGGCAGCGACGCGCCCTGCGCGCGGCCGCCCCCGACCGCGATCGACGCGCCGTCCTGCGTCGCGATCGCCGCGTACGACAGCACCTTCTCCAGGTGGCGCTCGTGCACCAGCGGTCCGACCTCGGTGGCGGGATCGAGCGGATGGCCGACCTTCAGTCGGCGCACGCGCTCGGCGAGTCGCTCGACGAACGCGTCGTGGATGCCGCGCTGGAGCAGCAGCCGCGACGACGAGGTGCAGCGCTCGCCGTTCAGGCTGTAGATCATGAAGACCACCGCGTCGAGCGCGCGCTCGAGGTCGGCGTCGTCGAACACGATCACCGGGTTCTTGCCGCCGAGCTCGAGGTGCACGCGCTTGAGCGTCGGTGCCCCCTGCGACATGATCAGGCTGCCGGTGCGCGACTCGCCGATGAACGCGGTCGCGCGCACGTCCGGGTGCTCGGTCAGCGTGCGGCCGGTCGTCTCGCCGAAGCCGTTGACCGCATTGGCCACGCCCGCGGGCAGCCCCGCCTCGGCCATGATCTCGACCAGCAGCCGCGCGGAGAGCGGGCTCCATTCGGCCGGCTTGTGGACGACCGTGCAGCCGGCGGCCAGCGCCGGCGCGATCTTCCAGGTCGACAGCATGAACGGCGTGTTCCACGGCGTGATCACCGCGACCGGGCCGATCGGCTGGCGCATCGTGTAGTTGAGGTGCGTCTCGGTGGGCAGCGACAGGCCGTCGGCCGCACCGGGCGCGCGGTCGGCGAAGAAGCGGAAGTTCTCCGCGCCGCGCAGCGCCGCCTTGCTCATGAAGCGCCAGGCCTGGCCGGTGTCCATGCACTCGACCAGCGCGATCTCCTCGGCGCGCGCCTCGATCGCGTCGGCGACGGCGTGCAGGATCCGGCGCCGCTCGGTGCCGGGCGTCGCGCGCCACGCGGGGAACGCGTCGCGCGCGGCCTCGCAGGCGGCGGCGACCTCGGCGGCGGTCGCGTCGAGGACGCGGCCGAGCGAGCGGCCGTCGACCGGCGAGCGGTTGTCGAAGGCCTCGCCGGCGCCGGCGACCGAGCGGCCGCCGATCCAGTGGCCGAGCGGCTCGGCGGCGAAACGCGCGAGCGCGGTCTCGGCCTTCTTCAGGTTCCCATCGAGCCCTGCGCTCATGTTCGCTCCCCGCCCGCGTCGCGGGCCTCGACGTAGCGGTGGACGTTGTTGTGCTTCCAGGAGAGATCGGGGTCGATCTCCTGGACCTCGAACGAGATCGCGAGCGGCGTGGACGCGAAGGCCGGCGCGAGTTCGGCGACGAGCGCGTCGAACACCGCCTGGCCGGCGCGGCGCCGCGTCTCCAGGTCGCGGCCGTGGCCGATCCGCAGCGTGACGTGGACGAACGCGTTGTCGGGGTGGCCGTCGGCGACCACGTACTCGGCGCGCTCCTCGGCACGGATGCGCGTGCCGCCGCGCGGGAAGACGCCGGTGGCGAGCGCGGCCGCGTGCAGCGTGCGCAGCAGCCCGGGCACGTCGGCGCGGCCGCGCAGGTTGGCCGAGAACTCGACGACGACATGGGGCATCCGCGGGCTCCTCCGGCTGCGTCCGGGTAGTTCACATGACAACATCCCGGACGTCAAGCGCGCCGGCCTTGCCGCGGAATTGATTGACATGCTAACTTCATCGGCACCGACGACGAGGGGGCGAGGATGAAGCTGGCGAGCTGGACGCACGACGGCCGCGAGGCCTGGGGCGCGGTGGTCGGCGCCGACGACGCGCTCGTCGACCTCGGCGCGCGGATGCCGGGCGTCGGCTCGCTCGACGCGCTGCTCGCCGACGGCGCGCTCGACGCGGCGCGCGGGCTCGCCGCACGCACGCCCCCGGATCTCGCGCTCGCCGACGTGCGCCTGCGCAAGCCGCTCGCGCGACCCGGCAAGGTGGTCTGCGTGGGCGTCAACTACGCCGAGCGCAACGAGGAGTACAGGGACGGCTCCGAGCGCCCGAAGTGGCCGAGCCTCTTCATGCGCACGCCCGGCTCCCTGGTCGCGCACGGCGAGCCGATCCTGCGCCCGCCCGAGTCGGCGCAGCTCGACTACGAGGGCGAGATCGCGATCGTGATCGGCCGCGCCGGCCGCCGGATCCCGCGCGCGCAGGCCGCCGCGCACGTCGCCGGCCTCACCTGCGTCAACGAGGGCACGCTGCGCGACTGGCTGCGGCACGGCAAGTTCAACGTCACTCAGGGCAAGAACTTCGAGGCGAGCGGCGCGATCGGCCCGTGGATCGCCACCACCGACGGCTTCGACGGCTTCGGGCGCCTGCGCGTGACCACGCGCGTCAACGGCGAGGTCCGGCAGGACGACACCACCGAGCGGCTGATGTTCCCGTTCGAGTACCTCGTCGAGTACGTCAGCACCTTCATGCGGCTCGAGCCCGGCGACGTGATCTCGACCGGCACGCCGACCGGCGCCGGCGCGCGCTTCGACCCGCCGAAGTGGCTCGTGCCGGGCGACATCGTCGAGGTCGAGGTGCCGGGCGTCGGCACGCTGCGCAACGTCGTCGAGGACGAGCGGACGTGAAAGGGGCGACGACGCGCCCTGCGGCAGCGCGGGCCGCTGCCGGGCGCCGCGCGAGGACTGCGCCCGGCGGCCCGGCGCCGACGCGCCCGGACGCGCCCCGGCGCGGTGCAGCGGCGAGCGGCAGCGCGCCGCTGCGCGACTTCTCCCAGTCGCTGCCGATGCTGCTGCTGCGCGGCCACCAGGCGGTGATGGCGCAGTTCCGCCCGCTGCTTCGCGCGCACGGCATCACCGAACAGCAGTGGCGCGTGCTGCGCGCGCTCGCGTCGGTCGAAGAGGCGCGCATCACGCGGCTCGCGGCGATGACGCTGATCAGCAAGCCCAGCCTGTCGCGGCTGCTGCCGGCGCTCGAGACGCGCGGCCTGATCCGCCGAGGCCCCGCGGCCGACGACCTGCGCGGCGCCAGCATCCGGATCGCGCCCGACGGACGCGCGCTGCTGCGCACCGTCGGGCCGCACTCGGAAGCACGCTACCGCGCGATCGGCGAGCGGCTCGGCGAGGACGCGATGGCGACGCTCTACGCGGTACTGCCGCGGCTCGCGGCGACGCTCGAGGGCGCGCCGGCCGCGGCCGGCAAGGCGTCCGCGCGCCGGCGGCCCGCGGCCTCCGGCCGGGCCCTGCGCTCCGGGTAGCGCGCCCGCGCCCCGGGGCCGGGGACCGAAGCCGCGCGTCGCCGCTCAGCCGCGCGGATGGTGCGCCGCGTGCAGCGTCTTCAGCCGCTCGCGCGCGATGTGCGTGTAGATCTGCGTGGTCGAGATGTCGGCGTGCCCGAGCAGCATCTGCACGACGCGCAGGTCGGCGCCGTGGTTCAGAAGGTGCGTCGCGAACGCGTGCCGCAGCGTGTGCGGCGACAGCGGCGCGTCGATGCCGGCCGCGCGCGCGTGCCGCTTGATCAGCGTCCAGAACATCTGCCGCGTCATCGGCGCGGCGCGCGCGGTGACGAAGAGCGCGTCGGCGGGCCGGCCCGCGAGCAGCGCCGGGCGGCCCTCGCGCAGCCAGCGCTCGATCCAGCCGCGCGCCTCCTCGCCGAGCGGCACCAGCCGCTCCTTGTCGCCCTTGCCGACGACGCGGACCACGCCGTCGACCAGCCCGACCTCCACCGTCCTCAGCCCGACCAGCTCGGTCACGCGCAGCCCGGTCGCGTACAGCGTCTCCAGCATCGCGCGGTCGCGCAGCCCGAGCGGCGTGGCGACGTCGGGGGCGCCGAGCAGCGCGTCGACCTGCGCCTCGGACAGCGACTTCGGGAAGCGCGGCGGCCGGCGCGCGGGCGCGATCCGCAGCGTGGGGTCGTCGGTGCGGTGCCGCTCGCGCAGCAGCCACCGGTAGAAGCGACGGAAGGTCGCGAGCCTGCGGTTGCCGCTCGACGGACGCGAGTCCGCGTGGCGCGCGGCGACGTAGTCGAGCAGGTCCGCCTCGGCGGCGTCGCGCAGCGTGCGCCCGCGCGGCGCGAGCCACTCGGCGAGCGCCGACAGGTCGCGGCGGTACGCGTCGACGGTGTTGCGCGCGAGGCCGTCCTCGAGCCACAGCGCGTCGCCGAACGCACGCACCGCGTCGCGGTCCTGCGGGTCGGGGGGCGCCGCGGCCGCCGCGCCCGGTTCGCGGGACGCGGCGCGCGCGCGCGTTGCGGCGGCGGCGGAACGGGGCACGTCGGGCGCTCTGCTATCGTCGGGGCGCCCGATTATGGCCGAACGGCCGGCACGCCCGGCCTCGACGTCCGGAACGTCCGCGGGCCGCGGCCGCACCCCGCCCCATGGACACGCTGCTGCTGCTGCTCCCCGACCTCGCGCTGATCGCCACCGGCGCGGTGCTCGCGCGCGTGCTCGGCTGGGGCGACGAGGTCTGGGCGGGGCTCGAGCGGCTGGTCTACCAGGTGCTGTTCCCGGCGCTGCTGTTCATCTCGATCGTCCGCATCCGGATCGACCCGGTGGAGGCCGCGCCGTTCGCGGCCGGCGTGCTCGCGGTGCTCGTGCTCGGCATCGTGCTCGGGCGGCTGGGCGGGCGCCTCTTCGACCCGGGGCCCAAGCGCTTCGCGAGCGCGGTGCAGTGCGCGTTCCGCTTCAACTCCTACGTCGCGCTCGCGCTGTCGCAGCGGCTCGGCGGCGACGCGGGCGTCGCGCTGTGCGCGATCGTCGTCGCGGTCGCGGTGCCGCTCGGCAACGCCGCCGCGGTCTGGCACCTCGCGCGGCACGGCGGCGGCGGGCTGCTGCGCGAGCTGTCGCGCAACCCGCTGATCCTCGCGACGGTCGCCGGCCTCGTCGCGAACCTCGCCGGCGTCACGCTGCCCGAGCCGGTCGGCGCGTACCTGTCTCGCATGGGCGCCGCGGCGCTCGCGCTCGGGCTGATCGCGGTCGGCGCGGGCCTGAAGCCCGCCGCGGCGAGCGGCGACGGCGCGTTCGCCGCGCACGCCGTCGCGGTGAAGCTGGTCGCGATGCCGGCCGCGGCCCTCGCGATCGCCCACTGGATGGCGCTGCCGCCGCTCGCCGCACAGGTGCTGGTGCTGTTCGGCGCGATGCCGAGCGCATCGGCCTGCTACATCCTCGCCGCGCGGATGGGCGGCGACGGCCCGTACGTCGCGCGGCTGATCACGACGACGACGCTGGGCTCGGTGGTGGCGATCCCGTTCTGGCTGTCGTGGGTGCACTGAGCGGCGCCTCGCCGTGCCGCGCGAGCGCCCAGCGCACGTGCTCGGCGACCAGCGGCGACGGATCGTGCTCGCGCGCGCGCAGCGCCGCGACGACCGCGTCCGTGGTCGGCGCGTTGCCGAGCGCGACCGCGAGGTTGCGCGACCAGCGCTCGTGGCCGATCCGCCGGATCGCCGAGCCCTCGAAGCGGCGCTCGAAGGCCCCGCGGTCCCAGGCGAAGAGCTCGACGAGGCCCGCCGCGTCGAGCCGCTCGCGCGGCGCGAAGTCGGGCAGCGCCGCGGCGGCGGCGTACTTGTTCCACGGACAGGCGAGCTGGCAGTCGTCGCAGCCGTAGATCCGGTTGCCGATCGCCTCGCGCAGCTCCACCGGGATCGCGCCCTTCGCCTCGATCGTCAGGTACGCGATGCAGCGCCGCGCGTCGAGCCGGTAGGGCGCGACGATCGCGCCGGTCGGACAGGCGGCGATGCACGCGGTGCAGCGGCCGCAGTGCTCGTCGACCGACGCGTCGACCGGCAGCGGCAGGTCGGTGTAGAGCGTCCCGAGGAAGCGCATGGAACCGCCGTCGCGCGCGAGCAGCAGCGTGTGCTTGCCGCGCCAGCCCAGCCCGGCGCGCCGCGCGAGCTCGACCTCCATCACCGGCGCCGAGTCGCAGAACGCGCGCCAGCCGAACGGGCCGACCTCGGCCTGCAGCCGCTCGGCGAGCCGCGCGAGGCGGGCGCGCACGACCTTGTGGTAGTCGCGGCCGAGCGCGTAGCGCGACACGTACGCCCGCTCGCCGTCGGCGAGCGTCGCCCAGGCACGCTCGACCCAGTCGGGGTCCGACGGCGCGTAGTCGATCGCGACCATCACCGCGCGCACGGTGCCGGGCACCAGCTCGGCCGGGCGCGCACGGGTCGCCCCGTGGCGGGCCATATACTCCATCTCGCCGTGGAAGCCCGCGGCGAGCCAGCGCGCGAGCCCCTCCTCCGCGTCGGCGAGGTCCACGTCGGCCACGCCGAGCGACGCGAAGCCGAGCTCGCGTGCCCAGTCACGCAGCCGCCCGACCCACGCCCGGCCCGCATCGAGTTCCATCCGCGCAGTGTAGGACCCTCCGATGACCGCCCCCGCCCCGTCCGCCGCGCCGAGCGCGTCGTGCACCGTCGCGCTGCCCGACGAGGCCGCGACCGCGGCGCTCGCCGCGCGGCTCGCGCCGACGCTGGCGCCGGGGCTCGTGGTCTGGCTCGTCGGGGGACTCGGCGCGGGCAAGACGACACTGGTTCGAGGGCTGCTGAGGTCTCTGGGCCACACCGGGGCCGTGCGAAGCCCGACCTTCACGCTGCTGGAACCTTATAATCTGCCGAGGTTCCCGGTGTATCACTTTGATTTCTATAGATTCTCCTCGCCGGACGAGTGGCGTGACGCGGGCTTCGACGAGTACTTCCGCGGCGACGGCGCCTGTCTGGTCGAATGGCCCGAACTCGCCGGGCCGGCGCTCCCCGCGCCGGACCTGCGGATCGCTCTCGACTTCGCGGGTGACGCCGGCCCCGACGGCGAGCGCGGCGGCGCGCGCATCGCGCGGCTCGAGGCGCATGGCGACGCGGGGCGGCGATGCCTGAGCGCAGCCGCCGCCGCTTCCTGAGCACGGTCCCCGGCGCGCTGCTCGCGCTCGACCTGCCGCTCGCGCACGGCGCGACCGTCGTCGCCGTGCGCGTGTGGCCCGCGCGCGAGTACACCCGCGTGACGCTCGAGCTCGACGAGCCGCTGCGCACCTCGCACTTCACCGTCACCGACCCGCCGCGGGTCGTCGTCGACATCGAGGGCGTGGACACCGACGCGGCGCTGCGCGACATCGTCGCGAAGGTGCAGTCGAACGACCCGTACATCGCGTCGGTACGCGTCGGGCAGAACCGGCCGAAGGTCACGCGACTGGTGTTCGACCTGAAGGCGCCGGTCGCGCCGCAGGTGTTCACGCTGCCGCCGATCGCCGCGTACCGCCACCGGCTGGTGCTCGACCTGCATCCGGTCCAGCCGCCCGACCCGCTCGCGCAGCTGATCGAACAGACCCGCGGCACGCCGGCCGAAGCAGCGGGCCTGCTGCCGCCCAGGGCGCCCGCGTCGCCCGGCGAGACGCGCGTCGCGCCGATGCCGTCCGCGCCGGGCCCGTCGCGCGGCGCGCCGGTGCCCGCCGCGCGCGCCCCGGTCGACGACCCGATCGCAGGCCTGATCCGCGACCGCGACCCGCCGTCGGCGCCGCGTCCGCCGCGCCCGCCCGAGGTCGCGCGGATGATCACCGTCGCGATCGACCCGGGCCACGGCGGCGAGGACCCGGGCGCGATCGGCCGCTACGGCACGATGGAGAAGGACGTGGTGCTCGCGGTCGCCTTCCGGCTGCGCGAGCGCATCAACGCCGAGCCGAACATGCGCGCGTTCATGACGCGCGACTCGGACTTCTTCGTGCCGCTCGCGACGCGCGTGTCGAAGGCGCGCGCGGTGCAGGCCGACCTGTTCGTGTCGCTGCACGCCGACGCATTCGTGCTGCCGCACGCGCGCGGCTCGTCGGTGTTCGTGCTCTCGGACAACACGGCGACCAGCGTCGGCGCGCGCTGGCTCGCGAGCCGCGAGAACCGCGCCGACCTCATCGGCGGCGTGAACCTGCCCAAGCGCAACCGCGAGGTCGCGAGCGTGCTGCTCGACCTGTCGACGACCGCGCAGATCAAGGAGAGCAAGCGGCTCGGCGCGGCCATCCTCGGCGAGCTGCGCTCGGTCGGCGAGCTGCACAAGGCGGCGGTCGAGCAGGCCGCCTTCGCGGTGCTGCGCGCGCCCGACATCCCGTCGATCCTGGTCGAGACCGCGTTCATCAGCAACCCGGACGAGGAGCGTAAGCTGCGCAACCCGCGCTACCAGGTGCAGCTCGCCGACGCGATCTTCACCGGCATCCGCAGGCACTTCCGGCGCCATCCGCCGGGGCCGCGCGGGCAGACCGCCTGAACCGTGCTTGACAGCCCGCGAGGGCCGCACGTACCGTCGGGCCGTCGGGATGCAGGCTCCCGGCCTTCAGAAGACGGTGTCCCGTCCAAGCCCTGTGCCCCCAACCGGAGCAGAGGCCCTTCATGGACACCGTCACCCCCGTTCCCCACGGCATCGCGCCGGCTTCCGAGCCGTCGATCGGCGTGGATGCGCTGCTCGCCCTCCACGGCCGCGCCGGCGCGCCGCTCGTGCTCGACGTGCGGCGCGAGGCCGCATACGCCGCATCCGATGTCCGCATCGCCGGCGCACTGCGCTGTGCGCCCGAGTCGATCGCCGTCGCGCCCGCCTGGCTGCCACCCTCGGCCGACGTCGTGTGCGCATGCGTGCACGGCCACGAGGTCAGCCGCGACGCAGCGGCGACGCTGCGCCGGCTCGGCGTGCGGGCACGTCGCCTCGACGGCGGCGTCGAGGCCTGGCGCGCCGCGGGCGGCCCGGTGCGCCGCGCGGACGCGCCGCTGCGCGTCCCGCCCGAGGGTGGCTCGGTCTGGGTCACGCGGGCCCGCCCGAAGGTCGATCGCATCGCCTGCCCGTGGCTCGTGCGGCGCTTCGTCGATCCGCTCGCGCGCGTCGTCTACCTGCCGGCCGACGCGGTGCTCGCCTTCGCCGCGCGAACCGAGGCGATCGCGTTCGACCTGCCCGGCGGCGCGATCACCCACGACGGCGAGCGCTGCAGCTTCGACACGCTGCTCGCGGCGGCCGGGCTCGACGACATCGCGCTGCAACGCCTCGCGGTCATCGTGCGCGGCGCCGACACCGACCGGCCCGGACTGGCGCCACAGGCCGCGGGGCTGCTCGCCGCGTCGCTCGGGCTGTCGAGGCTGCATGGAACCGACGACGACGCGATGCTCGAAGCCGGCATGACGCTGTACGACGCGCTGTACGCATGGTGCCGCGACGCCGCCGGCGAGACGCACGCATGGGCCCCGGAGGCCGCGCGATGAGCGCCGGCGTACCGACCGGGCCGGCCGCCGACGCGGGCGGCGTCCCCGCCCCGATCCCGTTCGGCGAGGCGCTGCGCTTCTGGCTGAAGCTCGGCTTCGTGAGCTTCGGCGGACCGGCGGGGCAGATCGCGATCATGCACGAGGAGCTGGTCGAGCGACGTCGCTGGATCTCGGAGGGGCGCTTCCTGCACGCGCTCAACTACTGCATGGTGCTGCCCGGCCCGGAGGCGCAGCAGCTCGCGACCTACATCGGCTGGCTGATGCACCGGACCGCGGGCGGGCTGGTCGCGGGCGGGCTCTTCGTGCTGCCGTCGCTGTTCGTGCTGATCGCGCTGTCGTGGGTCTACCTCGCGTTCGGCGACGTGCCGGCGGTCGGCGGCGTGCTCGCCGGCGTCAAGCCCGCGGTGATCGCGATCGTCGCCGCCGCCGGCTGGCGGATCGCATCGCGCTCGCTGAAGCACCCGGCGGCGTGGGCGATCGCGCTCGCGGCCTTCGTCGCGACGGTCGCGCTCGACGTGCCGTTCCCGGCGATCGTGCTGGTCGCCGCGGCGCTCGGCGCACTCGGCGGCCGGCTCGCGCCGGCGGGCTTCGGCGGTGCCGGCGCGGGCGGCCACGCCGCGGCGCGCGCGTCGTACGGGCCGGCGGTCATCGACGACGACACGCCGCCGCCCGCGCACGCGCGGCCCACGCGCACGGGGCTCGCGGCGGTCGCGCTCGCGGGCCTCGCGCTGTGGGGCCTCGCCTACGTGGCGCTGCGCTCGGCCGGATCCCCGGACACGCCGGTCTACGCCGACATGGCGGGCTTCTTCACCAAGGCCGCGCTGCTGACCTTCGGCGGCGCCTATGCGGTGCTGCCCTACGTCTACCAGGGCGCGGTCGAGCACTACGGCTGGCTCACCGGCCCGCAGATGATCGACGGCCTCGCGCTCGGCGAGACGACGCCGGGGCCGCTGATCATGGTCGTCGCGTTCGTCGGCTTCGTCGGCGGCTGGACGCTGCAGGCGCTCGGGCCCGACGCCCTGGTCGCCGCGGGCATCGCGGGGGCCGTGGTCGCGACCTTCTTCACGTTCCTGCCGTCGTTCGTGTTCATCCTCGCCGGCGGCCCGCTGGTCGAGCGCACCCGCGGCAGCCTGCACGTGGCCGCGCCGCTCGCCGGGATCTCGGCCGCGGTGGTCGGCGTGATCGCCTCGCTCGCGCTGTTCTTCGCGGGACACGTGCTGTGGCCCGAGGGGACGGGCGGGCGCTTCGACGCGATCGCCGCGGCGATCGGCGTCGCGGCGGCGATCGCGGTGTTCCGCTTCGGGGTCGGGGTCGTGCCGCTGATCCTCGGCTGCGGCGCGCTCGGGCTCGTGCTGCGCTGGGCGGGGCTGCACTGACGCGCATCGACCGGCTATCCTAGGCCGTCGGTCCGATGGCGGTCGCGCGACGCGGCCGGTACGCTGATGCAGCACGATCCCGGAGCCCCACCGGTGCCCTCTTCGCAGGCGATCCACGAGCCCGCGCCGTACAAGCTGACGGTCGATGCGTACCACGCCCTGGCGAAGGCCGGGCACCTGCGCGAGGACGCGCGCGTCGAGCTGATCGACGGGGTGATCCTGGAAATGGCGCCGATCGGATGGCCGCACGGACGGATCGGAGGTCGGGTCACCCGCGAGCTGGTGCGGGCGGTGGGCGATCGCGGCTTCGTCGTGCCGAACGACTCGCTGCCGATCGGGCCCTGGGACGAGCCGCAGCCCGACCTGGTCGTCTATCCGTCGAGCGCGCTCGAGGACGCCTCGGATCGACCGCGGGCAACCGAGGTGCTGCTGGTCGTCGAGGTGTCCGAGTCCTCGCTGCAGTTCGACCGCGGCCGCAAGGCGGCGGTCTATGCGCGCGGCCGGGTCGGGGAGTACTGGATCGTCGACTGCGCGGGCCGACGCGTCGAGGTCCGGCGCGGCCCGAGCGGGGACGGTTGGGCCGAGACGCGCGTAGCGCGACCGGGCGAGACACTGGAGATCGGCGCGCTGCCGGGTGCCACGGTGGACGTCGACGCGCTGTTCGGCTGATCGCCGATGCGGTGTGCCGGGGCGCGGCTCAGGCCGCCGGCCCGCGCCGCCTGAACACCGTGTGCCGCAGCACCTCGATCACCGCGGGCAGCCCGGGGATGACGATCAGCGCGAGCGCGACCCACGAGAAGTGCTCCTTGACCCACGGCAGGTTGCCGACGAAGTAGCCGAGCACCGTCAGGCTGCCGACCCAGAGCACGCCGCCGACGACGTTGTAGAGCGCGAACTTCGGGTAGGTCATCGCGGCGACGCCGGCGACGAAGGGCGCGAAGGTCCGCACGAAGGGCAGGAAGCGCGCGACGATGATCGTGATCGCGCCGTGCTTCTCGTAGAACGCGTGCGTGCGGTCGAACGCCGCACGGTTGAAGAAGCGCGACTGCTCCCAGCTCCAGACCTTCGGGCCGAAGTACTTGCCGACCGAGTAGTTGACCGCGTCGCCGAGCACGGCCGCGGCGATCAGCAGCACGATCAGCACCGGCAGCGACAGCCCGCCGATCGCGGCGATCGCACCGCAGACGAAGAGCAGCGAGTCGCCCGGCAGGAAGGGCATGACCACCAGGCCTGTCTCGACGAAGATGATCGCGAACAGGATCGCGTAGACCCACACGCCGTACTGCGCGACGACGGCCTCCAGGTGCTTGTCGAGGTGCAGGAAGACGTCGACGAACTGGGCGAGGTCCATGGCGGGGCGATCATACACGGCACCTATAATGGCCCGTGATGGAACGCACGACGCCCCCCGGCCCGGTGCCGACCGCGCCCGGGGCCGCCGCCGACACGGCCCCGGCGCGTCGGCCGATCGCCCCCCTGCCCGATCACCTCGTCAGCCAGATCGCTGCCGGCGAGGTCGTCGAGCGACCGGCCTCGGTGGTCAAGGAGCTGCTCGAGAACGCGATCGACGCGGGCGCGCGCCATGTCGAGCTGAGGCTCGAGGAGGGCGGCGTGCGTCGGGTCGCGGTGAGCGACGACGGCTGCGGCATCCCGCCCGAGCAGCTTGCGCTCGCGCTGACGCGGCACGCGACCAGCAAGATCGCGTCGCTCGACGAGCTCGAGGGCGTGCGCACGCTGGGCTTTCGCGGCGAGGCGCTGGCCGCGATCGCGTCGGTCGCCCGGGTGCGGATCGTCAGCCGCACGGCCGGCGCGCCGTCGGCGAGCGCGATCGACAGCACCGTGCCGGGGCTCGCGCCCGCGGCGGGCCCCGAGGGCACGACGGTCGAGGTGCTGGACCTGTACTCGGCGACGCCCGCGCGCCGCAAGTTCCTGAAGGCGCAGGGCACCGAGACCGCGCACGCGCTCGACGCGTTCCGGCGCGTCGCGCTCGCGCACCCGGGCATCGCGTTCGCGTGCTTCGTCGACGGCCGGCGCGTCGAGCAGTGGCCGGCGGTGCCCGGCGCCGAGCGTGCCGCGACGGTGCTCGGCGAGGAGGTGGCGACGCGGCCGATCGAGCGCGAGGCGGGCGGCCTGCGGCTGCGCGGCCTCGCCGGCGTGCCGACCGCGAGCCGCGCCCGCGCCGACCGGCAGTTCTTCTACGTCAACGGCCGCTTCGTGCGCGACCGGCTGCTCGCGCACGCGGTCAAGCAGGCCTATGCCGACGTGCTGCACGGCGACCGGCACCCCGCGTGGTGCCTGTTCCTGTCGATCGACCCGCGCGAGGTCGACGTCAACGTGCACCCGGCGAAGATCGAGGTCCGCTTCCGCGACGCGCGCGCGATCCACGGCTTCGTGTTCCGCGCGGTCCAGGAGGCGCTGCGCGTCGGCGCGGCGGCCGACGGCGTCGCATCGGTGGTGCGGGGCGCCGCACCCGGCGTCGATGCGTCGCGCGCTGCGGCCGATCCGTCGGCGCTGCGGCTCTCCGGGGGCGCGGACCGCTGGCCCGCGACCGACGGCGCACGGCCCCGCTGGCAGGCGGCGCTGCCGCTGCAGGCGGGCGGCGCGCAGTCGCTCGGGCCGCTGATGCGGTTCCTTGCGCCCGACGGGACGCCTGCGGACGGCGCGGCGGGCTTCGCGGCGCGCGACGCGGCGTCCGAAGCGTCGCGCCGCGAGGCCGATGTGCCCGGGGACGCGTCGCCGTGGACCCGGGGCAGCGCGCCGGCGCCGCGCCTCGACGACGCCGCGGCCACCCCGCACGGCGACGCCGCGGGCTTCGCCGCGACGAACGACGCCGCCTCCGCGCGCGCCGACGCCGCCGACGTCCCGCCGCTCGGCTTCGCGATCGGCCAGGTGCATGGCGTCTACGTGCTCGCGCAGAACGCGCAGGGCCTGGTCGTCGTCGACATGCACGCGGCGCACGAGCGCGTCGTCTACGAGCGGCTGAAGGCCGGGCTCGACGCGCGCGGCGTGCCCGCGCAGCCGCTGCTGATCCCGCCGACCTTCCGCGCCGACGCCGACGAGCTGCGCGTCGCCGACGAGGAGCGCGACGGGCTCGCCGCGCTCGGGCTCGAGCTCGTGCCCGTCGGCCCCGACGCGCTCGCGGTGCACGCGGTGCCGTCCGCGCTCGCCGGCGGCGACCCGGTCGGGCTCGCGCGCTCGGTGCTCGCCGAGCTCGCCGAGCACGGCGCGAGCCGCGTGCTCGCCGAGCGCCGCGACGCGCTGCTCGCGACGATGGCCTGCCACGGCGCGGTCCGGGCGAACCAGCGCCTGACGCTGCCGCAGATGAACGCGCTGCTGCGCGACATGGAGTCGACCGCGGGCGCCGACCAGTGCAACCACGGCCGGCCGACCTGGGTGCAGCTGCCGATGAGCGAGCTCGACCGCTGGTTCCTGCGGGGACGGTGAGCGTGCGCGCCGCGACCGCGGGCGTCGCCCGATGACCGCGCTGCCGCCGCGCGCGGCACCGGGCGCGGTGCCGGGCGCGGCACCGGGCGCAGCACCGGGCGCGGTGCCGGGCGCGACGCACGGCGCACGCCGGCGCGGCGCCGAGCGCGGCGTCGTGATGCTGCTCGCGACGCTGATCGCGTTCCAGCCGCTGTCGACCGACCTGTACCTGCCGTCGCTGCCGTCGATCGCAGCCGAGCTCGGCGTCGATGCGGGCGCGGTGCAGTCGACGCTGTCGGCCTACATCCTCGCCTTCGCGCTGACGCAGCTGCTTGCGGGCCCGCTGTCGGACCGATTCGGTCGGCGTCCGGTCGCGCTCGGCGGGATCGCGTCGTACGTCGCGGGCTCGCTGCTCGCCGCGAGCGCCGGCTCGCTCGCGCTGCTGATCGCGGGCCGCCTGCTGCAGGCCGTGGGCACCTGCTGCACCGTGGTGTGCGCACGGGCGATCGTGCGCGACCGCTGCGACCCGGCGACCGGCGCGCGTCGGCTGTCGCAGGCGATGAGCTGGGTCGCGCTGGTGCCGCTGGTCGCGCCGGTCGCGGGCGGCCTGGTCGCGGGCCACCTCGGCTGGCGCGCGACCTTCGCGACGATGGCGGCCTTCGGCCTCGCGGCCGCGTTCGTCTGCACGCGCGGGCTGCGCGAGTCGAACCGCTCGCCCGACCCGCTCGCGATCCGTCCCGGCCCGATGCTCGCGAACTACGCGGCCGTGCTGCGCTCGCGGACCTGGCTCGGCTTCACGCTCGTCGGCACCGCGATGTACTGGGGCCTGTTCGCGTTCCTCGCCGAGTCGGCGTTCGTGATCGGCGCCGTTCACGGGCTGTCGCCGGCCGCGTTCGGCCTCGCGCTGTCGGCGGTGACCGGCGGCTTCCTGCTGGGCACGCTGTCGGTGCGGCGCGTGCTGCCCCGGCTCGGCGTGCAGCGCACGCTGTCGCTCGCGACCGGGCTCGCGGCCGCGAGCGGCTGCGCGATGCTCGCGCTGGCGCTCGCGGGCGTCGAGCACGTCGCCGCGATCCTCGTGCCGCAGTGCGCGTTCGTGTTCGCGCACGGGCTGTCGCAGGCCGCGTGGCAGGCGGGCTCGATCGCGCCGTTCCCGCGCACGGCGGGTGCGGCCGCGGCGATGACCGGCTTCGTGCAGAACGCGACCGCGGCCTGCGCGGGCGCGCTGATCGGGTGGCTGCACGACGGCAGCGCGACGCCCCTCGCGGCGATGGTCTGCTCGGCCGGACTCGCGGCGGCGCTGGTCGCGCGCACGCTGGTGCGGCGGCACGGCGGCGTCGACGCGCCGGCACGCGGATGAGCGCCGCCGCGCCCCCGGCATCGCGCCCCGACGCGATCCTGCTGCTCGGCCCGACCGCCTCGGGCAAGAGCGCGGCGGCGATGGCGGTCGCGCGCGAGCGGCCTGTCGAGATCGTCAGCGTCGATTCGGCGCTCGTCTATCGCGGCATGGACGTCGGCACCGCGAAGCCGAGCGCCGAGGAGCGCCGCGCGGTGCCGCACCACCTGATCGACCTGATCGAGCCGACCGACGCCTACTCCGCGGCCGCGTTCGCGACCGACGCGCGCCGGCTGATCGGCGAGATCCGTGCGCGCGGGCGGCTGCCGCTGCTGGTCGGCGGCACGATGCTCTACGCGAAGGCACTCGCCGACGGGCTCGACGAGCTGCCGCCGGCCGACCCCGCGGTGCGCACGGCGCTCGACGCCGACGCCGCACGCGAGGGCTGGCCCGCGATGCACGCGCGGCTCGCGCGCATCGACCCGGCGAGCGCCGCGCGCCTGGAGCCCGGCGACTCGCAGCGCATCCAGCGCGCGCTCGAGGTCCACGCACTGACCGGGCGGCCGATGTCCGCGCTGCTCGGCGCTCGTGCGGCGCTGGGCGCCGCGCCGCGGCTCGCGACGATCGCGCTCGAACCCTCGGACCGGGCGGTGCTGCACGCGCGGATCGCCGCGCGCTTCGACGCGATGCTCGCCGCGGGCTTCATCGACGAAGTTCGTGCGCTGCGTGCCCGCGGCGATCTCGCGCCGTCGATGCCGTCGATGCGCTGCGTCGGCTACCGGCAGGCCTGGAGCTGGCTCGACGACCTGGACGCGGGCGACCGCTCGGCCGCGCGACGCGCGCGCTTCGTCGACGAGGCGGTCGCGGCGACCCGCCAGCTCGCCAAGCGCCAGCTGACCTGGCTGCGCGCGATGCCGACGCGCGTCGTCGTCGACTGCCTCGCGCCCGACGTGCCGCGACGGGTGTCCGCTATCATCGCCGCCCATGAGCGCTGACCCCACCCCTGCGACCGCGGCCCCGGTGCTCGCGATGATCGGCCTCGGCCGGATGGGCGCCAACATGGCGCGGCGCCTCGCGCGCGGCGGCGCGCGCGTGCACGGCTTCGACGCGCAGCCCGAGGCGCGCGAGGCGCTCGCCGGCGAGCCGGGCGTGACGACGCACGCATCGCTCGCCGACGCGCTCGCCGCGCTGCCCGCGCCACGCGTCGTCTGGCTGATGCTGCCGGCCGGCGCGCCGAGCGAGGCGGCCTTCGCGGAGCTCGTGTCCGGGCTCTGCGCGGGCGACCTCGTCGTCGACGGCGCGAACGCCAACTACCTCGAGTCGCAGCGCCACGCGCGCGAGCTCGCCGCGCACGGCCTGCGCTTCGCCGACTGCGGCGTCTCGGGCGGCGTCTGGGGTCTCGCCAACGGCTACTGCCTGATGTTCGGCGCCGACGCCGAGGGCGCCGCGCGGCTCGCGCCGATCGCGCGGCTGCTCGCGCCCGCGCCCGACCGCGGCTGGCTGCACTGTGGCCCGCCCGGTTCGGGTCACTTCGTGAAGATGATCCACAACGGCATCGAGTACGGCGCGATGCAGGCCTACGCCGAGGGCTTCGCGCTGCTCGAGGGCAAGGCCGAGTTCGACCTCGACCTCGCGGCGATCGGCGAGCTGTGGCGGCACGGCTCGGTGGTCCGGTCGTGGCTGCTCGACCTGACCGTCGACGCGCTGGAGGACCCCGGCGCGCTCGACGCGGTCGCGCCCTTCGTCGCCGACTCGGGCGAAGGCCGCTGGACCGTCGACGAGGCCGTACGCCAGGGAACGCCCGCGCCGGTGATCGCGCTCGCGCTGATGAGCCGCTTCTCGTCGCAGGGCAAGGCCGACGTCGCGAACCGATTGCTCTCGCTGATGCGCAAGGGCTTCGGCGGGCACGCGGTGAAGGCGAAGTGAGCGGCCCGCCCCGCGCGATCGTCGTCATGGGCGTGTCCGGCTGCGGCAAGACCTCGGTCGGGCAGGCGCTCGCCGCGCGGCTCGGCGCGCGCTTCGTCGATGCCGACGACTTCCACCCGCCGGCCAACGTCGAGAAGATGCGCGCCGGCGTGCCGCTCGACGACGCCGACCGCGCGCCGTGGCTCGCGCGGCTCAACGCGGTGATGCGCCACGGGGTCGCGAAGGGCGAGCCGGTGGTGCTCGCGTGCTCGGCGCTCAGGCACCGCTATCGCGATGCGCTCGCCGAGCGGCTGCCGGGGTTGCGCGTCGTGCACCTGTCGGGCTCGTACGAGCTGATCGCCGCGCGGATCGCCGCGCGTCGCCACCGCTACATGCCGGCGAGCCTGCTCGCGAGCCAGTTCGAGGCGCTCGAGCCGCCGCGGGACGCGGTGGTGGTCGACGTGGGCGGCAGCGTCGAGGAGACCGTCGAGGCGGCGCTGCGCGGGCTGCGCGGCTGAGCCCGGGTCCGGCGCGCCGCGCTCAGCCGCGGTAGCCGACCGCCGCCGGTACCTGCGTGCGGATCAGCCGGAACGCGGCCTCGATCGGCTCGCGCTGCGCGGGCACCGCGAGCCGCCGGCGGCTGGCCACGCGCACGCCTTCGTTGAGCCGCATCAGCAGCGCGGCGAGCTCTCGGGCGCGCTCCGGCGCGCAGCCCGCGCGCGCGAGGCCCGACTCGAACAGCGTCTGGACGTCCGACAGGTGCCGGCTCGCGCGCTCGCCGAGCGCGTCGTCGACGCCGGCGAGCTCGAGCACGGTGTTGACCAGCAGGCAGCCGAGGCTGGCGCTGCGCGGATCGTGACCGTGCAGGTGGCGCTCGAGGAACCACTGCAGCCCGTCGAGCGGCGCGCGCTCGCGCATCGCCTCCAGCAGGATCGCCTGCGTACGCCGCGCGAAGCGGTCGAGGCAGGCCTCGAACAGGGCGCGCTTGTCGCCGAACGCGGCATAGAAGCTGCCGCGGCCGATGCCCATCGCCTCGGTCAGGTCGGCGAGCGAGGTCGCCTGGTAGCCCTTGCGCCAGAAGAGCAGCAGCGCCCGGTCGAGGGCGCGCTCGGTGTCGAACTCGGTCGGGCGCGGCATGGGCTCATTATTGACCGCCCGGTCCATAACGGCAACGCGCGGCACCCGCTCAGTCGTACCGGTACTGCCACAGCAGGTCGACCGCGTTGCGCGTGCCCGCGCTGCCGCGCAGCGACAGCCGCCCGGTGATCTCGTACTGCAGCCGCACCAGGTTCTGCAGCCCGCGCAGGCTCTGCTCGTAGCTGACGAAGAGCCGGTCGGTCAGCCGCTTGCCGAGCGTCACGATGCTGTCCTGCGCCGAGGTCGAGGCCGAGCCCGACTCGCCGGTGCTGCCGACCTGCCCGGTGCGGATCGCCACGACGTCCAGGCCGAAGGTCTGCGCGAGGCTGGGCATCTTCGCGTTCGAGTCGGCGGAGGCGAGGATCGAGGCGGCGGCGGCCTGCAGCGCGACGGTCTGCGCGCCGGTGCGCGAGTTGTCCGAGCCGGTGCCGAGCACCAGCCACGACAGCTTCTCGGCCTCGGGCACGTCGGGCTTCGAGACGAGCGCGAGCTTCGGCACGCGCGCGGTGCCGCTGACCGACACGCCGGCCTCGACCGGCAGGTAGCGCCGGTAGGCGACGATGTCGAGCGCGGGGTTGTCGACCGGGCCGCTGAAGACCAGCGTGCCGCGCTCGATCTCGAGCTTCTGCCCGAAGCCGGTCCAGGTGCCCTGCACGATCTTCACCGTGCCGGTCAGCCGCGGCGCGTCGGGCAGGCGGCCGCGCAGCACGAGGCGCCCCTCGAGGCGCGCGTCGACGCCGGCGCCGAACACGCGGAACTTCTCGCCGAGGTCGATCTCCATGTTCGAGAGGATGCGAAAGCCCTTGCCCGCCTCGGCGTCGGGCTCGGCCGCGGGCGGTGCGGTGCCGTCGGCGATCGCGCGGCGCTGCGCGGCGCGCTGGCCGATGTACGCGGCCGCCTCGCCCGCGTCGCGCACCACGACCACGTCCTTCGCGAGGCTGGGCGCGTTGTAGGCGGTCAGCTCGATCACGCCCTCGTCGGCGCGCAGCGCGCCGCGCAGCACCAGCATGCCGCCGCGCAGCGTCGCGCGCGACTCGCCCGACAGCACCAGCCGTTGGCCTGTGCCGAGCGGCACCGGCAGCCGCTCGAGGGTCAGCACCGCCTCGCTGCGCTCGTCGGCGCGCAGCGTGCCGGTCATCGTCACCGAGCCGCCGCCGCTCGCGAAGCGCATCCGCTCGATCTCGATCGCGCCGCCCGCGAGGGTCGCGACGAGCACGCCGTCGGTGAGCCGCATGCCGAGCTCGCGCTGCTCGGCGACGAGCCGGCTGCCCTCGATGCGCCCGGTCAGGCGCGGCGCGTCGAGGGTGCCCGCGATCGCGACGCGCCCCTCGAGCGCGCCGTCGAAGCGCCAGGCCTCGCCGGCGAGCGCGCGGGTGAACGCGAGCGACGGCAGCGACAGCTCGGCCGAGCCCTCGATCGGCACGCGCGTGTCGAGCGCGCCGTCGGCGGTCCACGCGATCGGCATCCGCGCGTCGGCGCGCGCCGTGCCGATCGCGGTGCCGCGCATCGCCGCGGTCGCCGACGCGCGGCCGTCGGCCACCTCGATGCGCGCCTCCAGCGCCTGCAGCCCGGCCTTCAGCGGCTCGGTGCCGCCGCCGACCGCCGGCACGTCGACGGTCACGTCGCCCGACTCGCGGAACACCTCGATGCGGCCGCGCAGGTCGCCGCCCGCGCGGGGCGCGCCGGCGAGGTCGACGCGCGCGCCGATCCGCAGCGCGTCCGGCTCCTCGAGGCGCAGGCCGCGCTCGGTGGCGGCGCGGCCGAGCCAGCGCAGCGGCACACCGGCGACGGTCCCGAGCACGCGCAGGCGGCCGTCGCGCCAGCTCGCCTCGTCCAGCGACAGCCGCGCGCCATCGGCACCGTCGATCTCCACGCGCAGCGGCACGACCGACGCGGTGCCGGGCGACGCGGCGAGCGCGGCGGGCTCGAGCAGCCGCAGCCGCGGCGCGGCGGAGTTCGACGCCTCGACGATGCGCCCGTTCCAGCGCGCCGCGGTGCCGCGCTCGAGGGCGCCCTCGACGCGCAGCGCCGCGTCGATGCCGCGCGCGGCCGCGGTCGCGCGCGCCACGAGCGCATGGCGGTCGGCGTCGCCGGACAGGTCGGCGCGCAGGGTGTCGATCGCGAACGCGTCGAGCTTCAGGCCGTCGGCCTGCAGGACGACGGAGAGCGGCGAGGACGGGGCCGCGGCCGCGGTCGCCGCGGCCTTCGCCGCGCCCGTCTCGCGCACCCCGGACGCAGCGCGCGCGGGCTCGGGCGCACCCGGCCCGGGCGCCCCGGCCCTGGTCGCCGCACCGCCGCGCTTCGCCGGCCCCGGCCCCGGCCCCGGCGACGCCGTCGCGACCGCCGACGGCGGCACGAGCCCGAGCCGCGCGAGCACGTCGACCAGCGCGCGGGGCGACGCGACGTCGACGCCGGCCCTCAGGGTCCGCGCCGAGAGCTGGTCATCGACACGCAGGTCGCGCGCGACCACGGTCGCCGACAGCGCCGGCGCGGCGATCGCGCCGCGCAGCTCGAGGTCGAGCGACGCGCGGCCGCCGAGGCGCGCGTCGAGTTCGCGCAGCCGCGGCGCGTCGACGTCGATCGTCAGCCGGTCGGCGGGCTCGCCGAGGTCGCCGCGGGCGCGCAGCGACGACGCGCCGAGGGCGAGCGCGACGTCCACGTTGCTCAGCCGGTCGACGCGCCCGCGCTCGGCCGACGCCCAGCGGGCGGCGACGCGCCCCGACGCCGGCAGGTCGCGCCAGCGGCTGTCGGCGAGCGTCGCCGCAGCGTCGATCGCGGGCACCGGCGCGACGACGCCGCTCGCGCGCCAGGTACCGTTCAGCAGGCCCGGCGGCACCTCGGCGAAGCGCGAGGGATCGAGCCTCGAGACGGTGCCCGCGAGCTCGAAGCGGTATGGCGCCGCGATGTCCGCGCGGCCCGCGAGCTCGGCGACGCCGTCGCGCGCCCGCAGACGCGCGCGCTCGATGTCGAGCCGCTCGCCCTCGAGCCGCGCGCGGCCCTCGAGCGCGAGCTCGCCGTCGGCGAGCCGCGCATCGAACGCGAGGCCGGCGCCCGCCGGCGCGATCGCGACCGTGCCGCGCAGCGCGGTCGGGCGCAGGCCGGCGTGCGCACGCTTGAGGTCGAGCGCGTCGGTCTCCAGGCGCAGCGCGAACGGCGGGACCGCACCGGCGCGCTCGGGCATGCTCACCGAGGCCTCGCCCGCGAGCCGGCCCGGCGGCCCGGCGAGCTCGACGCCGTCCAGGCGCAGGCGCGTGCCGTCGAACACGAAGCGGGTCGCGAGCGTCTCGAGCGGCAGCCGTCCCGCGTCGAGCGTGCCGGGGCGGGCGTTGCGCAGCGACAGGGTGCCCGCGAGCGGCGGCAGACCGTCCGCCGCGGCGCCCGCGGGCTCGGGCGCCGCGCGCGCCTGCAGCCGCCCCTCGAGCCGGGTCGCCGGCAGCGCGGCGACGAAGCGCGACAGGTCGAGCGCGGCGAGCGACAGGTCGACCGAGACGAGCGGGCGCGGCGCGAACGGCGCGAGCGCGAGCTTCGCCGACGCGCTCGCATCGCGCAGCACCGCACGCGCGTCGACGTCGAGCGCGGACAGCGTGCCGCCCGCGGTCGCGTCCACCGCGAGCGGCTCGTCGAGCGCGCGCGTCTCGAGGAGCGCGCGCGCCTGCAGCGCGAACGGCGGCGCGTCGGCGATCGTGCCGCCGGCCTGCAGCGTGCCGAACGGCGCGCGCAGCGACAGCGCGTCGAGCGTCCACGTCCCGGTGCGGTAGCGCGCCGACGCGCGCAGGTCCTCGAGGCGCAGCGGCGCCTGCGCCCCGGCCTGGCGCACGACGAGCTCGCCGATGCGCGCCTGCACGAGCTCGACGCGCATCGGCAGCGCGAGCGAGGCCGGCGGCGCGGCGGGCGCGTCGGACGGCGCGGCCACCACCTCGACGTGCGCGGCGGTCAGCTCGCGTACGCGCAGCGTCGCGACCCCCAGCGCGCGCAGGTCGACGTCGAGCACGACGTCGTCGGCCGAGGCGACCGTGCCGGCGTCGCTCCAGACGATCCGCTTCGCGCGCACCACGCCCAGCAGCGAGCCCTGCACCCCCTCGACCGACAGCCGCCCGCCGGTCGCCGCGGCAGCCCGCTCCACGACCGCGCGCAGCGCCGACTCGCCACCGAGCCACGCGAGGCCGCCCGCGAGCGCGGCGACCAGCAGCGCGAGGATCGGCAGCGCGATCACGGCGATCCGCCGCCGCCGCGAGCGGCGCGCGAAGCGGCCCGGACCGGCGTCCGGTGCCCCGTGCGGCGGCGTGGAGGGCGGCATCGGGAGCGGCGCCATCAGAAGACCACCCCGATCGAGAAGTGCAGCCGCCACTCGCGGACCGCCTCGCCGTACGCGACGTCGAAGTTCAGCGGCCCGACCGGCGTGCGCAGCCGCACGCCGACGCCGTAGCCGGCGACCGGCTTCAGGTCCGACCACGAGTCGGCCGCGTTGCCGTAGTCGTAGAAGGTCGCGAGCGCGACGTCGCGCGAGACCAGGTGCTGGTACTCGACGCTCGCGGTGAACAGCGCGCGTCCGCCGACGATCGCCTCGCCGAGCGGCACGCCGAGCCCCTGCGACGCGTAGCCGCGCACCGAGCGCGAGCCGCCGGTGCGGAACAGGTTCGCCGACGGGATGCCCTCGCGCCGCGGCGCCGCCACGTGACCGACCTCGCCCCGCAGCACGATGCGGCCGAACTCCTCGCGGTCGGCGCCCGCGAGCGGCACGATGCCGTAGGCGAGGCCGTAGCCGCGCACGAAGCTCGTCACCGAGCCGAGCGCCTCCGAGGCGCCCGAAAGCTGCCCGGTGACGATGTAGCCGCGGGTCGGGTAGATCGGCGAGTCGAGCTTGCGCTGCGTCCACGAGTAGCCGAGCACCAGCGCGCGGTTCTCGTAGAGCCGCTCGTCGTCCGGGCCGAACACCACGCTCTGCCGCTCGGCCTGCGCCTGCAGCGACAGCGCGGTCTCGACGTCGCCGCGCCGCTGGTTGCGCGACACGAAGAGCGAGGCCGCGTCGACCAGGTCGTTCTGGATGTCGCGGTGCTCCGCGCGGCCGCCGAACTGCCAGCGCCAGCCCGACAGGTCCTGCGGGGTGTTCCAGGTCGACCAGAGCACCTGACGCTCGAGGTCGACCTCGATGCCGTTGAAGGTCTGCACGCCGAGCCCGCCGACGTTGCGGTGCTCCCAGTTGGCGAGCACGCTCAAGCCTCGGTCGGTGTCGTAGCCGCCACCGAGCACCCAGCGCTTCGACTGCCGCTCGACGACGTCGACGCGCATCGGCACCTCCTCGGCCGTCGGGTCGCGGTCGAGCAGCACGGTGTCGGGCCGCACGTTCGCGGTGGTGAACCAGCCCGAGCCGTTCAGCAGCGTCTGGAAGCGCGTCACCTGGTTCGCGTCGTAGGGCTCGCCCTGCCGGAACGGCGCGAGCCCCTGCACGGCCTCGGCCGGATAACGCTGCAGCCCGACGATGTCGATCGCGCCGAAGCGCAGCCGCGGGCCGGACTCGACGTCGACGCGCAACAGCGCACGCGCGCCCTCGCGCTGCACGACCGCCTCGCTGTCCTCGATCCGCGCGCGCAGGAAGCCGCCGTCGCGCAGCGTGCCGAGCAGCTCGCGCTTGGCGCGCTCCCACTCGTCGGAGCGGAACGGCGCGCCCGGCTGCAGCAGCCAGGTCTGCTCGGCGCGCTCGCGCAGCGCCGCGTGCTCGGGCGAGTCGACGTCGCCCGAGAGCCGCAGCGCGGTGCCCGAGACGATGGTGCGCGGCCCGGGCTCGACGACGATGCGCACGCCCCGGGCACGGTCCTCGACGCGGATCTCCGGCGAGAACCAGCCCTCGGCGGCCATCAGCTCGCGGACCTCGCCCTCGGCACGCCGCACGAACAGCGGCCGCTGCGACGGATCGTAGTCGGGCCGCTGGCGCCAGCGGCCGAGCAGCGTGTACTCGCGGATCTGCCGCGCGACCGGCTCGGGCGCCTCGACGTCGAGCGCGTAGTGCGGCGACACGCGGCCGTCGGACGGGTCGTCGTCGACCGGCTCGCCGTACAGCAGGCGGCCGATCACCGGCAGCCGCGCGAACGGCTTCGGAGCCGGCTTGCCGGCGGCGGGCGTGGCGGCGCCATCGGGGGCGGCCGGCGCGCCCGGGACAGGGGCCGCGCCCGCCGGGGTCGTGGCCGAGGTCGTGGCCGACGCCTCGCCCGGCGACGCCCCGCCCACCGGCGACGCCTCGACCGCGGCCCGCGTCACGGTGCCGCCGGGCACCGTCGGCACGAGCGGCGCCTGCGCGCGCGCGACGCCCGAGCCCGACGCGACGAGCACGATCGCGACGCCGAGCGCCCTCGCGCCAGCGCCTGCGGACGGACGGCGCGCGGCGCGCATCACCAGCGTCGGGCGGCGAGCGGCGGGGGGTTCAGACGACCACGGTCGCGGCGCCGCCGCCGGGCCGCGCGTCGATCTCGCCGATCCGCACCGCCGCTTCGCCAGCGGCGCGCAGCCGCGCGACCGCGTCGTCGGCGTGCGCCGCATCGACGACGATCGTCATGCCGATGCCGCAGTTGAAGACGCGGTGCATCTCCGCGTCGGCGATGCCGCCCTCGCGCTGCAGCCACTCGAAGACCGGCGGCATCGTCCACGCGCTCCGGTGCAGCACCGCGCGGCAGCCGTCGGGCAGCACGCGCGGCACGTTCTCGACGAGCCCGCCGCCGGTGATGTGCGCGATGCCCTTCACCGGCACGGCGCCCAGCAGCGCGAGCACCGGCTTCACGTAGATGCGCGTCGGCGCCATCACCGCGTCGGCGAAGGTGCCCGCGCCGCCGAACGGCGCGTCCATCGCGGCCGCGTCGAGCGAGCCGTGCGCGCGCTGGATCACGCGGCGCACCAGCGAGTAGCCGTTCGAGTGGGGACCACTCGACGCGAGGCCGATCACCGCGTCGCCCGGTCGGATCGAGCGGCCCGAGATCGCGGCCGACTTCTCGACGACACCGACCGCGAAGCCGGCGAGGTCGTACTCGCCGTCGGGGTACATGTCGGGCATCTCGGCGGTCTCGCCGCCGATCAGCGCGCAGCCCGCCTGCTCGCAGCCGGCGGCGATGCCGCCGACCACGCGGGCCGCGGTGTCGACGTCGAGCCGCCCGCAGGCGAAGTAGTCGAGGAAGAACAGCGGCTCGGCGCCCTGCACCAGGATGTCGTTGACGCTCATCGCGACCAGGTCGATGCCGACGGTGTCGTGGCGGCCGAGTGCGAAGGCCAGCCGCAGCTTGGTGCCGACGCCGTCGGTGCCCGACACCAGCACCGGCTCGCGGTAGCGCTTGGGCACCTCGAACAGCGCGCCGAAGCCGCCGATGCCGGCCAGCACGCCTTCGCGCATCGTGCGCTTCGCGAGCGGCTTGATCCGCTCGACCAGCGCGTCGCCGGCGTCGATGTCGACCCCGGCGTCCTTGTAGGTCAGCGGCGCGGGGGGCGTGGCGGGTGTGGTCATGGCGGCGGGGCCCCCGGGAGCGGGGCCGATACAATGTGGCGCGAGCCGGAATTGTACCGGCCCGCCCTCCCCCGGCCGTTCCCCCGGTCTCGATCCCGGCCCCCCTGCGGCTCCACCCCACGTCGTGTCCCAGCTCGCCCTCGACCTCGGTCCGCCGCCGCCGCCGACCTTCGACAACTTCGTCGTCGGCGACAACCGCGAGGCGCTCGACGCCGCGCGGGCGCTGCTCGGAGCGTCGCGCGGCGCGGCCTCGCGCTTCCTGTACCTGTGGGGGCCGCGCTCCTGCGGACGCAGCCACCTGCTGCGCGCGCTGGAGGGCGCGGCGCCGGCGGGCACCGCGCGCCGGCTCGGTCCGGACGCAGCGCCCGAGGCCTTCGTGTTCGACGCCGCGGTGCGGCTCTGGCTCGTCGACGACTGCGATCGGCTCGACCGACCGCGCCAGGCCGCGACCTTCCACCTGTTCGACGCGGTCGCCGCCGACGGCGCCGCCGCGCTCGGCTGCACCGGCGAGCAGCCGCCGGGCCGGCTCGCGCTGATGCCGGAGCTCGCGACGCGGCTCGGCTGGGGCCTGGTGCTGCAGCTGCGTCGACTGTCCGACGCCGACACCGCGCAGGCGCTCGCGGGCACGTTCGCCGAGCGCGGCCTCGCGATCGCGCCCGACGTGGTGCCGTGGCTGATGACGCACGCGCCGCGCGACCTCGGCAGCCTGCGGGCGCTGGTCGACGCGATCGACGCCTACGCGCTCGCCCGCAAGCGCGCGATCACCGTGCCGCTGCTGCGCGAGTTCGCGCAGGCCGGACTGCCCCTCGAGGCGCCCGGGGCGCCCGCCGGCGCACCCCCGGACGCGCCGTTGCCGCCGCCCGGGCCGCCGTCGGACATGCCGTAGAATGCCCACCGCGATGCACCTGGCCCTCTTCGACCTCGACCATACGCTGCTGCCGATCGACAGCGACTACGAATGGTCGCGGTTCCTGGTCCGCATCGGGGTGCTCGACGGCGAGGCCCACGAGCGCGAGAACGACCGCTTCTACCGCGCGTACCAGGCCGGCACGCTCGACATCGCGCAGTTCCTGCGCTTCCAGCTCGCACCGCTCGCCGCACACCCGCGCGCGACGCTCGACGCCTGGCACCGCCGCTACATGGCGGAGGTGATCGAGCCGCGGATCCTGCCGCAGGCGCGCGAGCTGGTGCAGCGCCACCGCGCACGCGGCGACCTGGTCGCACTGGTCACCGCCACCAACGCGTTCGTCACCGCACCGATCGCCCGCGCGTTCGGCATCGAGCACCTGATCGCCACCGGCGTCGAGCAGCGCCCCGACGGCGAATACACCGGCCGCACCGAGGGCACCCCGTCGTTCCGCGAGGGCAAGATCGTGCGTACCGGCGAGTGGCTCGCGTCGCTCGGCCACGCACTCGGGGCCTTCGAGCGCTCGTGGTTCTACAGCGACTCGCGCAACGACCTGCCGCTGCTCGAGCGCGTGACCGACCCGGTCGCGACCAATCCCGACGACGTGCTGCACGCCGCCGCGATCGAGCGCGGCTGGCCGGTGCTGCGGCTCTTCGAGGGCGTGGCGCGATGATCGTCGCATTCATCCGCAAGCTCTTCGGCGGCGGCGCGTCCGACTCCGCGCCGGCCGCGCCGGCCGCGTCGCCCTCCGCGCAGCGCGCCCGCGGCCCGGCCGCGCCCACCGGCCCGAAGCTGCGGACCTACAAGGGCGCCGAGCTCGGCATCCGCCCCGACCAGATCTCGCAGGCCGCGTTCCGCACCTGCGAGATCCTGCAGCGCGCCGGGTTCAAGGCCTTCGTCGTCGGCGGCGGCGTGCGCGACTCGCTGCTCGGCCTCGTGCCCAAGGACTTCGACGTCGCCACCGACGCGACGCCCGAGCAGGTGCAGGCCTCGTTCCGCCGTGCGCGGATCATCGGCCGGCGCTTCAAGATCGTGCACGTGATGTTCGGCCGCGAGACGATCGAGACCTCGACCTTCCGCGCGCTGCAGGCCGACGCCGAAACCGACGAGCACGGCCGCGTGCTGCGCGACAACGTCTTCGGCACGCAGCAGGAGGACGCGCTGCGGCGCGACTTCACCGTCAACGCGCTCTACTACGACCCGGTCGCCGACCAGGTGCTCGACTGGCTCGGCGGCGTCGAGGACCTGAAGGCGCGCACGCTGCGGATGATCGGCGACCCGGCCACGCGCTACCGCGAGGACCCGGTGCGGATGCTGCGCACGGTGCGCTTCGCGGCCAAGCTCGACTTCCACGTCGACAAGGCCACGCTCGCGCCGATCGCAGAGCTCGCCGACCTGATCGAGAACGTGCCGTCGGCGCGCCTCTTCGACGAGATGCTGAAGCTGCTCGAGTCGGGCCACGCGCTCGCCTGCGTGCGGCGGCTGCGCACTGAGGGCCTGCACCACGGGCTGCTGCCGCTGCTCGACGTGATCCTCGAGCAGCCGCACGGCGAGCGCTTCATCGAGGTCGCGCTCGGCAACACCGACGCGCGCGTGCGCGCCGGCAGGTCGGTCTCGC
>Ga0315899_10000499_pt1 | contig 47120 bp, 47 predicted proteins | sample LakEriMetagenome_2_FD_203518 | JGI IMG/M metagenome (GOLD analysis project Ga0315899, IMG submission 203518) | Freshwater fungal communities from buoy surface, Lake Erie, Ohio, United States - Buoy 4 MA112 | ecosystem: Environmental > Aquatic > Freshwater > Lake | place: USA: Lake Erie, Ohio...
ACTCTTCCGTGCCTTAAGACAAAGTACCATTGGCGCTAAAGGGCTTAACTGCCGAGTTCGGAATGGGATCGGGTGTTACTCCTTTGCAATAATCACCAGGCATTAGTAAATTATAGTAAAAAAGTAGTTTTGTAAAGATATCTTTAAATTAATTTCTATAAAAAATTTAAAGAAAAGTCATCAAATTTTCTCTTTAATAATAAAATTAAATAATTTTAATTCTTCAACTATCTAAAGTTTAAGTAATAATAAATAAATTGTAGTATTATTAATTTACAAAATAATAATGTTTTTTTAAATAACTTAAAATAAAAAATTATTAAAATATATTTTATTTAACTCTATTTGATAATTTAATTTTCTAATAATTATTTTCTAAAACTAATCTATTCTCTAGATAAATATTATTTTTTAAATAACATAAATAATTTAATTAAAGTTTTGGTTAAAATATAATCAAATGTTACAGGAAATTTTAATGAAAATTTTGAAAATAAAAAATCAGAAAATCTAAAAGCTTCTAACCTTCTATTCCACCAATTAAAAGTTAGATATTTAAATTCTGAGGATACACCAAATGGATCTATAAAATAGTAAGTTAATCTTTTGTTTAAAATTTCAAAATTTTTTGAAATAAAATAACAATAAAAGGCAATTCTAAAATCAAACCAAATATTAGGAAATTTTTTAAAAGAAATTTGGAAAAAAATTTTTTTAAAAAAATCTCTTTTCAAAGAAATACAGCTTTGCGGTGTAAATTGAGGCCAAATTTTACTTGAGATTTTTTTTCTGATTTTAAATTTATTTATTTTTTTATTTGAGTAATAAATATAAGGTAAATCAAAAATAACTTCTTTTTTTTTATTAATAAATTTGTCAAAATACTTTACTATTGTTGATATTTTTTTTTTATGAAAAAAATCATCGGAATCAAGAAACATAATTATTTTACCCGTTGATTTTTTAAAAGCTCTTAAAATTGAGTTCATCTGATTATAAGATCCATATTTATTTCTCGATACTCCATTAATTATCTTTAGATTGAGTTTTTTTTTATAAGTTTTTGCGATAACAACTGAGTTATCTTTTGATATATCGTCTGAGAAGATTACTTCGAAATTTTTAAATTCTTGTTTTACAAGAGAATCTAGACATCTAGATATATAAATATCTTTATTATAATTTATTACTAAAACTGAAACTAAAAATTTTTGATATTGATTGATCAATTTTAAAATAATAATAAAAATATATTTGATTAATCTTGAAACTTTATTTTTAAATTAAATTAATTTACATTAAAACTTTTAAAAAATTTTAAATAAAATCACTAAATAACCTTAACGTAGATTTAAGTAAAAATATTTTTAAGTTTAAAAATAATATAATTTACATATAGATTTGTTAGTTAATTTAATATTAAAAAAATGAATAATCAAAATAAAAAAATTTATCATTATTTAATCGGATTAATTTTATACTCATCACTTATTATTGGCTTCATATTTGGTGAAAATTCAACTGGAGGAGCATATAATGACTATATAGCTCATAGAGAAATTATTTACAAATTTTCAAAAAATTTTAATGACACTCTTATAAATTTCGACAAAGAGAGTACCAGGCATTCACCGTTTTTATTAATAATATTTTCTTTTTTCTATAAAATAAATTTACCGGATACAGTTTTCAGAATAATTAATCTACATTTTTTATTATTAACAATATTATTTTTTTTTAAATGTCTTAAAGTAAAATTTCCGAATTACAATAATACAGTCCTATATTTTATAGCAATATTATTATTTTTATCACCTACGTTTAGATCGCTATCTATATGGCCAGATAGTCGTTTATACGGTCTCTTTTTTTTTACCGTATCGGTATATTTTTATCTGAATTTTAAACATCAAAGTAACGAAAAAGATAAATTGAAATTTGCATTACTTAATACATTTTATTTATGCATAGCTTCATATTTTAGTCCTAATTTCTGCTTATTTGTTTTTTTTTTTTTATTTTTTTTCTTTAAGAATTTAAAAAAAAAAATTTATATTTATTTTATTCTTTTACTTAATATTTTATTAGCAATACCAGCTATATATTATATATTTTTTTTAGAAATTTTTTTTTTTTTAAATCCAACAAATGATGCTGGAAAAACTCTAATTTCTTTAAACCCTGCTAATAAAATAATTTTAATTTCAAGTATTTTTTTATTTCATTACTTACCTTTCTTTTTCGTCACGAAGAATAAATTTAAGTTAAAAATTAAAAATGTAGCTATTTTAAGTTTTTTATTTTATCCTTTGATTTATTTTTTTAACTATGAAAATAATTTTACAGGGGGAGGAATTATCTATAAATTCTCAAATATATTTTCTAATGATAATTATCTTTTATTTTTTTTTTCATTTTTAGGTTTATTGCATATATTTAATTTATCTTATAAATGTTTAAATAATTCTTTAATAATTATTTTAATTTTTCTTGGAAATCCTCAGCTTGAAATATATCATAAATATTACGAGCCTATGTTATTAATACTTTTTTTTACTTTATTTAATATTAGTTTTAATAAAAAAAATCTTAAAAATAGAATTTTTATTTTCTATATTTTTGCAATTGTATTTTTAGTTATAAGTTTATTAAAATAAAAATGCTTAACTATTAATGAAAAATCTTACACTAATCATACCAGCAAAAAATGAAGAATACTCGTTACCTAAAGTTCTAAATGAAATCAATAAGCTAGAGTGTAAAAAATATATTGTACTAAGTGCATTTGACAAAAAAACTATTCATTCAATAAAGAATTATAAATGCAATATAATTAAACAAAAAAATGATGGATATGGAAACGCTATAATAGAGGGATTAAAAAAAGTTAATACAGATTATGTTTGTATTTTTAATGCCGACGGATCATTTGACCCTAAATATTTACAAAAAATGTATAAAAATGCAAAAAAAAAAAGTTTTGTATTTGCCTCAAGGTACATTAATGGAGGTGGCAGCGATGATGACTCAATATTAACTTACATTGGTAATAAAATTTTTACATTTATAGGTATTATATTATTTAAAATTAAAATATCTGACATTTTATTCACTTTTATAATGGGAGAAACTGCTAAATTTAAAAAATTAAAACTTAAGAATTCTGACTTTAAAATTTGTGTAGAGATACCAATTAAAATTAAACTTAATAATTTTAAATATATATCTATTGCGTCTTTTGAAAGAAAAAGACTTGGTGGTAGAAAAAAAGTTAATGAGTTTTATGATGGTTTTTTAATTTTAACCGAACTATTAAAAAATTATTTTTTTAAATATGGAAAAAAGTGATTTTTATTTAAATAAAATTTATCTATTTCTAGCTTTATTTCTTCCTATAAGCTTATTAATTGGAAACGCAGTTTCAAAATCTACGCAATTATTAATAATAATAATTTTTCTAATAACCTGTTATTTAAATAAAAATTTTTCGTGGATAAAGAATAGATATTTTTTCTTACTAGGGATTATATGGATAAGCTTATTGATAAATTTATTATTTGCTAAGAATATGAATCTTTCCTTTTTAAGAAATATTACTTTTATTGAAAATATATTTTTTATATTTGCTTTATGTTTTATATTAAAAAAAAAAAAATTTTTTAACTTAATTTTTTTTGTTTATTTAATAATTGTTACAGTCGTTGCTTTTGATATTTTTTTTGAATTTTTAACTAAAAAAAATATTCTAGGTTTTCAATCTTATGACCCTAACAGAATATCAAGTTTTTTAGGAAAGGAACTAAAAATTGGCTCGTTTATGTTAGGGTTTTCTTTTATTTCTATATGTTACTATTTTGAAAAATACCTTAATAAATCAATTTATTATAAATTTTTTGGTTTTTTCTTACTAATATTTTTTTTTATTTCAATTTTATTAACTGGAGAAAGAGCAAATAGTTTCAGGGCTATTATTTTTCTTTTTCTATTTATTTTATTATCAAAAAAAAAAATAATTAATCACAAAAAAATTCTTTTAATGATAATTATAATTTTAACCATTTTTATTTATTTTTTCTCAGAAAAAATTAAATATAGATTTAATGTTATTTTAATTCCTATTAGTCAAATTGGGCTTACAGAGACTTTTAAAGAAACTCAGCATGGTGCGCATTTTTATGCTGCAATAAAAATGTTTAAAAATAACCCCTTATTTGGTGTCGGTAATAAAAATTTTAGAGAGGAATGTGCTAAAAAAGAATATGAAAATAATAATTACAAAAGAACAGCCGAAAGATGCGCTACACATCCTCATCAAATATATTACGAATTTTTGTCGGAACACGGTTTAGTTGGAACCGTCATAATATTTTCGATAATATTAATTGTTTTGTTAAAAGGTTTCAAAATATATTTTGAGAATAAAAATTCAATTCACTTAGCTTCAATACTTTTTATTCTGACTCAATTTTTTCCGTTAATCCCAAGCGGAAGTTTTTTTACAAGTTGGGGAGCTGCAATTTTTTGGTTTAATTTTTCAATACTTATATTTTATAATAATAAATTTAAAGGAAAAATATAGATATTATTTTTATTATATATTTTTTAATTTATAAAAAAATAATCAGTTAATATAAAAATATTTTTTTCTAAGAAGAATATAAATAACGATATAAAAAAAAATATTAATAATTATCAAAAAGGTCAGTAAGATAGTTTTATTATATAATTGAGCTGCTATTAAAAATATTAAAAAATTATAGCAATTAATAACAATACCGGTCAAATTATTCCTGATTTTTGAATTAATGATATATTTCTTAAAATATGAAAATATACAATGATGAAGATGAAAATTGTCGGGCTCACTAGGATTTTTTTTATCTAAAATTTTTCTTATAATTGAAAATAAATTTTCAAATGCAGGGTACCATAATAATAACACTATAAATATTGGCGAAACATATGTTTTTGAAGAAAGATTTATATTACAAAAATTAATTAAATAATACCCAACTAAAAAACTTAATAAAAAAGTACCTGAGTCACCCAAATAAGTTTTAGAAAATATATTAAATAAAAAAATAACTATTAAAGATAATAATAAATAGTAAAAATCTGAAAAATTATAATTTATTTTATTATAGTGACCAACGTATAAAATCGTTAGGATAACCAAAATATAATATCCACAAACTAGAGTATTAATTCCGTCTAAGAAATTAGAACCATTTATTAGAATCAGTAAACAAAAAGCAGTAAATAATAAAGCAAATAATTTATTTTTAATAAAAGAATCTACAAAAAAAACTTTGGTTGATAAAATTGCAATGTCTAAAAATAATAGAAATAAAACTATAATAAATAATTGAATAAAAAATTTTTTTAAAGGTTTCTGTATAATTAGCAAATCTGAAAGGACTCCAAGAAAAAATAATAGAAAGAAAAAAAAATTTGCAAAATAATTACTGTTAAAAAAAAATAAATTGAATAGAATTAAAAAACCACCGCTTATTGGGACTAAATCTTTAGAAGTAAAAGATTTATGAGATAATTTTTTTACATCAATTAATATTTTTTTTTTAATAAAAATTATGTTTAAAAAAAAAATAAGTAAAACGTTGTAAATTATAATTAAAACAGAATTCACAAATATTAATATTCAATATTTAATTCATTTAAAACCCTGTTTAGTCCTTTATTTATATCAAACATTGGTCTAAAATTTAATTTTTTCATTCTACTACTTTCAATATTTTTTTTCATAACACCATTTGGATATTTTTTATTAAAAAATATTTTACCTTTATACTCTACCTTCTCTTTTATTATGTTTGCTAATTTTTTAATTGAATATATTTCACCGGAGCCAACATTTATAATTGGAAAATTATTGTCACATAACTTAAAAAGTTTTTTTTTATTTTCTTTCAATACAATATGAATTGCCTCAGCTAAATCATCTGAAAAAATAAACTCTCTCTCTGGAGCTCCACTACCCCAAATTTCAACTTTTTTTTTATTTTCTTTCTTGGCTTTTAGAAATTTTAAAATTAATGCAGGTATAACATGACTTTCATTTTTCGAGTATTTATCATTTACACCGTATACGTTAGTTGGCATTAAAGCTACAATATCTAAATCATATTGTTTATAGAGTGCCTCACACAACTTAATTCCTGCTATTTTGGCTATGGCATAACATTCATTTGAATTATGAATTTTACCAGTTAATAATTGATTTTCTTTGATTGGAGTTTTTGCTCCATATGGATAAATACAAGAAGTACCCAAAAATATTGTTCTTTTAAGTCTAAATTTTAAGGCTGCATTTAACAAACTATTTTGTATCATTATATTATCATTAAAAAATTGTACTGGATATTTACTATTGGCTAAAATTCCACCAGCTAAAGCAGCACATATTACTAAATATTCAATTTTTTTTTTTTTTAAATAGCTATAAACTTTTTTTGCATCTCTTAGATCAAGTTCTTTTTTTGATACGACACATAAATTTTTGTAGCCTTTTTTTAAAAAATTTCTATAAACGGCACTTCCAACTAAACCATTGTGTCCCGCTATAAATATTCTTGAGTTTTTATTCATTTAAAGAAAATAGTTCTTATGATTTAAATTTAAGTTCTTTTTTTGCTAATAAAAGATCATTATCAATCATTTCTTTTATTAAACTGTTTAGATTATGCTTAGGTTTAAATTTTAGTTTTTTTAAAGCTTTTTTAGAATCACCCCTTAAAAAATCAACTTCTAATGGTCGAAAGTATAAATTGTCAATTTTTATGAAAATAATTTTTTTTTTATTCTGTACTGTGTAAGCATACTCATTTAAACCTTTGCCTGACCAATAAATTATTATACCTAAATATTTACAGCATCTATTTATAAATTCTTTAACAGAACATATTGAACCGGTAGCAATAACATAATCATCTGGCTTGCTTTGTTGTAATATTCTCCATTGCATTTCTATGTAATCTTGGGCATGCCCCCAATCTCTTACTGCATAAATATTACCAAGATAAAGAACCTTTTCTAGTTTACAGGCCCATCTTGTTAAAAATCTTGTTATTTTTCTTGTAACAAAAGTCTCTCCTCTTCTTGGACTCTCATGATTAAATAATATGCCGTTGCAAGCAAAAATTTTATAGGACTCTCTGTAAATTTTAGTAATGTGATGAGCAAATAATTTTGCAGCGCCATATGGAGACTTTGGATGAAATTCTGATTTTTCATTAAAAATTTTTCTTTCATTAATCTCACCAAATAACTCTGAGGTTCCTGCTTGATAAAATTTGGTTTTATTTAATTTTAAAAATCTTAAGGCTTCTAAAATTCTTAAGGTTCCTAGACCTGAGACTTGGGCAGTATATTCAGGATTTTCGAAAGAAACTCCTACGTGACTTTGAGCTCCTAGATTATAAATTTCATTAGGTTTAATTTCACTTACAATTTTAAATACACTATTTGAGTCGGTTAAATCAGCATAATGCAAAAAAAAGTTGGTTTTAAAATGAGGATCTATATATATATGATCTATCCTTTGAGTATTAAAAGAAGAAGACTTTCTCTTTATGCCATGTACAATGTAATCTTTTTTTAATAAAAACTCCGCAAGATATGAACCGTCTTGACCCGTTATTCCAGTTATTAGTGCTTTTTTTTTCACTTAAATAATTGATTTATATTTTTTTTTTAAAGAGTAAAAAGATAATATAAATAAACTAACAACAGAATCTACAATATTCATCTTTTCAAAATTTCGGTATACTGTATAACCATCTATTAATCGTTGATAAACTGAGCTTGATAAAGAATTTTTTAATCTCCTCCAGGAAACTAAAGTTTTTGCAATTCCATATAGACCAATATTTCTTTTTGCTAAATTAAGCCAAACCACATAATCTTCTTTTGTTTTTAGATTTGGAAAAAATATGTGATTTTTAATAGATCTGTGAAACATTACGGTCGAAAGTCCAATATCACAGGATTTAATTAGAGACTTGTAATCTTGATTTGACTTAGCCTTCACTCTTCCTATAATTTTATTGTTCTTGTTAATTACATTATATGAAGTATAGCTAAAAAAAATTTTTTTTTTATTCATAAAGTTTAATTGAATTTTCGCTTTGTCTTTATGCCAAATATCGTCTGCGTCTAATAATGCTATGTAATGGCCGTTTGCAGATTTAATTCCTTTATTTCTTGAATTTCCTACATGTAAATTTTTATTATTAACAATAATTTTTATTCTTTTATCTTTAATAGAAAGTTTTTTTATTAAAAAAAGATCTTCTTTATTGATATCATCATATATAATAATAATTTCTAAATTTTTATATGACTGGTTGATTACAGAGTTTAATGTCAGCTCAATAAAATTCTTTTTTTTATAATATGGTATAATCACACTAATTAATTTCATATATCTAGAAAATAACACATTTTATGCATAAAAAAATTAAAATTCTATTTTTTCATCCCCACTCAAATATTGGTGGCGCTGATCTATCAATTGCCAATTTAATAAATTCATTGTCATCTAAGTATTATGATTTTCATTTTATTTGTCTTAAAAAATCAAAAATTAAAGAATATTTAAAAAAAAAAATTAAAATTCATATAATAAAAAAAAGTAAAGTATTATTATCTATTTTTGATATTAGAAAAATTATTAAAAATAATTCTAACTTAGATCAAAAAGTATTATTTATATCTAATCAGTATTTTGCAAATATTATAAGCAGTATCTCTTTGACTGGAATAAAAAATATAAAAAAGATTTTTTTAGAGAGAAATCATTTAGATGAATTAAAAAATTATGAAAATATTATGGATTTTTTTAAAAAAAAAATAATTCAATTTTCATTAAAATTTTTTTATAAAAGAGCAGAAATTATAATATGCAACTCATCAAAAGCAGCTTACGATCTTAAGCGTAAAATTTCTTTAAATGTTAAATATATTTACAACCCAACTTATGATAAAAATAAATTTTTAAAATATAAAAAAAATTTCAATAAATCAAATAAATATATAATTAATGTTGCACGATTTGAAAAACAGAAAGATCATCTAACACTACTAAAATCTTTTAAAAAAATCTATACCCAAACTAATTATAATTTAGTTCTTATTGGATATGGATCAGAAGAACATTCAATAAGAAAATATATTAAAAAATATTGCCTACAAAAAAAAATTAGAATTATAAAAACTTCAAAAAATACAATGAAATATATTAAAAATGCCGAATTATTCATTCTCACGTCATTATATGAAGGGCTGCCAAATGTATTAATTGAGTCAATTGCTTTGCATACTCCTGTAATATCTGCAGATTGTAACTCGGGGCCTCGGGAAATTTTATTAAACGGTAAAGGAGGATATTTATTTAAAAAAAAAGACCATAATTCACTTGCCAGAAAAATAATGACTTATTATAAAAATCCGTCTAATCTTAAAAAAAAAACAAGCTTTGCACATACAAAATTATTTAGATTTGATCGAAGAATTATATCTAAAAAATTTCATCAAATCTTTATGTCACTTTAATGAATTTGCTATTTGAAATATAAAACATAGTTGTTATAAATAATTATAAATATCGCGGGGTGGAGCAGTCTGGTAGCTCGTCAGGCTCATAACCTGAAGGTCCTTGGTTCAAATCCAAGCCCCGCAACCAATGATCATTTTTTGATAAAAGTGGAATTAAAATCTAAAAATTTCAATAAAATTAAAAATTATGGATAAAACAGTTATTTTTTTCGGGAAAATAGAAAACTATCCTAGACAATTATTTTTTAAAAATTTTTTTGAAAATCATAATTTTAAAATAATATATATTAATAATAATAAACAATTTGTTATAAGACATTTTTTTAATATTAAATTATTTTTTTTAAAATTTGATCTAATTTTTGTATGCTGGCCTGGGTGGAGTGATCTTCCCTTTATAAAATTACTTGCAATTTTAAAAAATAAGAAAATAATTTATGATTGTTTAACTACAGCTTATGAAGATTATTTAGATAATGCCGCAAATAATAGTAACTTCATAAAAAAAAAAATTTACTTTCTTTTTGATAAATTAACATTAGCACTTTCTGACCACTTAATTACTGATACTAAGCAACATAAATTTTTTATAGAAAAAAACTATAAAATAAAAAATATTTCGCATATATACGTTAGTGAAAAAAAAAATTTTTATAAGAAAAAAAATAAAATTAATAAAAAAGTGCAAATAATTTTCGCAGGCGCATTTAGAAATTTACACGGAATAGAGAATATTTTGAGGGCTTATAAAATTATAAATTTATATAATAGAAATATTATTTTAAAATTAATTGGCACTGACTATGATGAAAAATTCAAAACTTTATCAAAAAATTTGGGATTAAAAAATATTTTATTTTATAAGAGAATGAAATATAAGTTAATGCTAAATCATATTGAAGAAAGCGATATTTGTCTTGGAATTTTTGGTAATAGTATAAAAGCTCAAAACGTAATAACTAATTTTTTAGTAACGGCATCTAGGCTTAATAAAATTATTGTCACGCGGAAAACTTTAGCTGCAAAAGAAATTTTTAAAAATAATCCGTACTGTTTTTTAATAGATGAGCCAATTATTAAAAATTTAGCAAAAAAAATACTAAATATTGCAAAAAGATTCCATTTAATTGAAAAAAGAAACCGCTCAAAAGTTTTATATAATAATATTTTTAATTCATACATTCAAAGAGAGACTTTAAAAAAAATTGTATCAAATTATTGCTAATGAATTATTTGTATTTTAATAATCTAATAAATTTAGTATTACAAAAAAGATGATAGATATTTTAAATATTCGGGAAGACATTCTTTTTGCGAGAATCTATATAAGTATTTTTTTGCATATAAAATTTTTTTTTTTGAAATTTTATAATTTTCAATAGAAAAGATCATTTTTTTTAATAAAGAATTATTGTCATTAACTGGTACTAAGAAACCTCCCTTGCCATTTAAAAGAATTTCTGAGGGACCGGATTTGCAATTTGTAGAGATGCATGGGACTTCATTGTTAACTGCGTCAATCAAAACATTTCCGAGACCCTCATATAAAGAAGGAAGAATAAAAATTTTAGATTTTTTAAAAAATTTTTGAGTATCTTTACTCCAATTAGTAAGTTTAATTTTATTTTTTAAATTTAATTTTGAAATTAAAAAAATTAAATCCTCTTTTTGATCTCCATCGCCTACTATTTCTAATTTATAATTAGGATAAAATTTTATAAATTCATTAAAAGTATATATTAAATTTTTATAATTTTTTTGTTTCGTAAGTCTACCAATTGATAAAAATAAATTCTTTTTTTTAATTTTTTTTATCCTTTTTACATTCTTAATGTAAGGATTATATATATACTTTACTTTATCTTTTTTTATTAAAAATAATTCTAATGATTTTTTTGATCCTTTAGAATTTGTAAGGATACCATCAGAAAAATTATAAAATAAAAATCTAAAAAGAAATATAAAAATAGATAAAAATTTATTATCAGAATATATTGTTGAAGAGATTGGATCTTCAGAATTTCTTGAAACTATTTTAAATCCTAAAAATTTACACACCAAAATTGCTATCATGCTGCTTTGCAAAGAAAAAATAATAGTCTCTTTTTTATTAAAATTATTTGATATTTTATAAAGAATTTTTGCAGCATAAAGTGCTCTTGTAATTCTTTGCGGAATGTAACTGTTTATAAAATCTTTATGTTTATAAAAAAAAAAATATTTATTTCTTTTTTTTTTATAAGATAAATCTTTATTACTTATTAAAAATGTTTTAATACTTTTCTTATTAAAATAACTTATTAAATTATATAAATTAATAGTAACTCCGCCCCTTTCCATTGACGGATAAAAAAAAATAATATTTTTAAGGTTCATATTAAATTTTTATTAAAATTTAAAAATTTTTTTTTTATAAAAACAAAATTAGTTAAATGGAATATATTATTATTTGGATGAGAGGATGTAATTTTTTTTAAACCTGAATTAAAAGGTAATATTTGGTAAATATAATAATCGCTCAAAAGCTTACTAATTGTATATAAATTTTGATTTTTTAATAATTGATATTGATTAACTTCTATCTGTATAAAATTTGGCCTACATTCTTGAATTACTGTCTTTGCACCTAACAAAACTTCGTATTCATGTCCCTCGGTGTCAATTTTAATAAAATCTAGCCCATTTTTATAAAAAAATAACTTATTTTTTTTATAAAATTTATCCAAAGTAATAATTTTAGAGGAAATCGAACGAATAAAATTAGATTTATTAAAAGAAACCTTATTATAGTTTTTTTCATATGTAGCTAGCTCGGATAAATTATTTGAGGTAAATAATTTTAAACTTCCAATTTTATTTGATATTCCAATGTTATAAGCAAAAAATCGTCCTTTATGTTTTTTTTCTATTTTTTTTAATAACTTATATGCCTCAGGCAAAGGCTCGAAGGCAATTATTTTCGCTTTAGTGAACTTAATTAAAGATTGAGAGTAAGCCCCAATATTTGCTCCTACATCAATGCATAGTCTGGGATTAGTTTTTTCTAGTAATTTAATAAAATAGTTTTCGCCAGTTGTTCGAAGTGATCCATAATTAGTATATCCATTCGCTTTTAAAGTTAATTGAAAAAAAATTTCATTAACGGTTCTAATGTATTTTTTGCTAAAAAAAAAAGAGTAAAATAATGATATAAAATTAAAAATCTTTAAAAAAAAATTTTTCATATAAACTATGTTAATACTTTATAAATTGTTTTAAAATGAGCATATTTTGTATATTTTTTTGACTCAATTTTTCCTCCTAGGATTTTATTTTTAATTTCTTCTCTATTTTTATTTTCTAAAATAGAATAAATTTTTCCAAGAAAATTATCTTTGTTATTTGTTCTAAATAAAAAACCATTATTTTCGTTATTAATAATTTCTGTTGGACCGTTGGGACAGTTTGACGAAAGCACTAAAGTATTAGAAGCAAATGCTTCTATTAAAACAAATCCGGGGTCTTCCCACAAAGAACTAAGAACAAAAAAAAGACATTTATCATAATATTTATAAACATTTTTTTTATACCCAATTAAAAAAACACTATTTGTTAAATTATTTTTTTCAATAACTTCTCTAAGTAAATTATGTTGCTCTCCTTCACCAATAATAATTAATTGAATATCATTAAACTTTTTTATTATCTCAGCAAAACAATTTACCAGAAAAATAAAGTTTTTTTGCTTAGTTAATCTTCCAACTGCTAATATATATTTTTTTTTTTTAATAAAGGGCTCATCTATTTCTTCAAATTTGTTTTTAATAATCTCCCTAATATTAATGATAGGATCTCTCAATAAAAATATTTTACCTTCATTATAAATCTTCAAATCTTTTAGATGAGTTAACGTTTCGTTTGTTGGACACGTAATCTTATAAAGATATTTTGATCCTAATTTCCAAAATATTTTTCTAATCAAATTTAACTTTGGCAGGCCAGATATCCTTAATATTATTTTAGTTTTTATAGGAAATATAATTTTTAACAATATTGGCAAAGAAGTAATTAAATGAATTAACAAATAATCTGGTTTTTTATTAATTAATAATTTTAATAAGTGATAGAAATTAAATATAAAAATTACAATATAAGCAAATCTGCTTTTAATATATCCTGTTTTATTAATTTTTTTTAGAAAATTCAGATTGTTAGTACTTATTACATTGATCTTTTTTACTCTTAACTCTTCTAAATAATCATCCCACTCTCCATATGAATTTATTATGCATGTTTCGAAATTTTTAGAATATTTATTTAAGCTGTATGCAGAATTGATAACAGCGGAAATTGTGGCAACTTTAGATGTGAACGGAGCCCAATAATAAACTGATTTCATTTTAGATTTAAATTTCTTTCGACTTTGGTAAAGTTCTTTACTACTTGATTTATTCCGATAGATAATTTTATAAATTTTTTTTTATTAAAAATACTCTGAATTTTTTTATTAGATCCATATGTTTTAAGCATCTCTCCTTTTCTTTTTTTTAAAAATTTAATATTAAAATTTTTATTAAGTTTTTTTCTCAACAAATCTACTACATCAACCATCCTAACTGGACTTGACGAGCATAAATTTAATGTAATATTATCAGTCTTTTTAATTGATGATTTGTAAAAGACATCAATAACATCATTTACATAAGTAAAATCTCTATAATAATTACCAAAATTATAAAGTGTATTTTGCAATTTTTTATAAAACCTTCGTAAAAAAATTGAAAAAAACATATCTGGCCTACCATAAGGTCCGTAAACAGTAAAAATTCTAAATATAATATAAGGTTTTATTAAAGACGACTTAATTCTTTCTTCACAAATTTTTTTAGTTCTAGCATAATAGTTTTGAGGTTTTAAATTTGCCTTTTCTAATAATGGAAATTTTTTTTGATCTCCATAAACAGAGCTAGATGATGAAAAAATAAATTTTTTTATATCTAATTTATTTATAATTTTAATTAAATTTTCTGTCGCAATAATATTGTTTTTTTTATAACTATTTGGATTTTTAAATGAATACAACACTCCTGGCTGACCTGCTAAATGAAAAATTATATCGGGTTTAATTTTTGTTAAAAATTTATTTGTCTTGTTAAAATTGCTTAAATCTATTTTGTTAAAATAAAAATTTTTATATTTTTTTAATTTTTTTAATCTTAATTTTTTTAAATTTACAGAATAGTATTTATTTAAACTATCGGCGCCATAAACTGTGAACCCTTTTTTTAATAAGTACAGACTTAAATGATATCCAATAAAACCCGCCGCTCCTGTAATTAAGTATTTCATGATATTAATATAAATTTATACTATACATTCTTAATTATTGTTTAAAAATTATATATGGTAAAAAAAGTATCCATTATTACTGTGGTGAAAAATAATGAGAAATTTATAAAAAGAACAATTGAAAGTGTAATTAGTCAAGATTATGAAAATATAGAATATATTATTGTAGATGGTAAATCTAAAGATAGAACTCTAGAAGTTTTAAATAAATTTAAAAATAAAATAACTAAAATCATTTCCGAAAAAGATGACGGTATATATGATGCCATGAATAAAGGTTTATTAGCTGCTACCGGTGAAATTATTGGTTTTTGCAACAGTGGTGATATTCTAAGAAAAAATGCTATTACAACAATTGCAAAGTATTTAAGCAACGATTCGAATTTAGATTTTGCTTTCGGCACTGTATGGAGATTTTATAAAACTACCAAAATTCTTAAAAGTAATTTTCAACCTTTTAGAATTTATTATAATTTTGATTCATTTACCTCTCACTCAACTGGATTCTATATAAAAAAAAGATCGCAAGATAAAATTGGATTTTATAATACACGCTTTAAGTGCTCGGCAGATTACGATCTATATTACAGAATGATTATAAAGTTAAAAATGAAAGGTATTGTAACAAAAAAAAATGAAATAATTGGCGTTGTTCAAAGTGGTGGTTTTTCTTCTAGATATACTTTCATGGAACATCTTATTGAGGAGACAAAAATAAGACTGCATAATAGGCAAAATATTATTATTGTAATTTTAGTTTTTGCCGTACATTTTATTAAAAATTTAAAAAAAATAATAAAATAAAATATTATTTCATTTTAAAATTATTTGAAAATAATTAAATACACTTTTGAGTTAGATTACGTTTAATATAAATAACCCTAAAATTCGTGGAATATATCTTGCAATATTCACTCATACTTAGAGAGTAGTTTTTAAATTTAATATTTTTTATATAAATTATAACAATGTCAGGTTTTTTTGAAGTTTTAGTTTTACTAGAAAGAAAAATTTTGCTTAGTCTTTGCAATTCATAATTTGGGATTACAGATTGGTGAACATTTAAAGGTGAGGATAATTTGATAATACTTTTCTCAAAATTATTAAAATCAGAAGAACCATTATAAGTTGATAAGGAATTTGCTTGATATCTGTGCATAAATAAAGATTGAACATCTTTATTTTGAAATCTACCATTTTCAAACTCATTTTTAAAAAAAAAAAGAAAGTCTGAATATTTGAAATTAATAAACTTTAATGAATCAATAATATTATACTCTTGAAGTGAATTTGTTCGTGTGCTTATTATTGCTGGTAACAACATAAAATTTTGCAAATTATTAAAAATTAAATAATTTAAAAATTTTCCATCAAAACTTAATATTAACTTTTCTTTATAATAAGGTATTTTTTTAATACTTAATGCATTAATAGCATTATTTAAATCTATTCTATCTTCAACAAGATTCTTATTAAAAAATAAATTGTGCGAACCTACAAAAGAAACATTATAAAAAAAAATTAATAAAAAAATCAAATAAAATTTGAAAAAATAAAAAATTTTTTCAATATAAGATTTTAAAAGAATTATTAAATAAATAAAATTAACTAAAAATAAATTAATAAAAATAATATTGTCATAATGATAAAGATGATGAATTTTGTTCGAAAAAATTATTAAAAAAATTGGCGAAAGAATACTTGCTATAAAAAAAAGATATAATATTAATAATTTATACGCCTCTTCTTTCTTTTTTTTATTTAACAATAAATAAAATAAAGTTGTAATTAAGAATGCAAATAAAAATTTAAGTTTAGTGAATTTTTCAAAATAATAACTTAATAAAAATAGTTTTTGATTATAATCAATTTTAATTAAGCCCCATCTAGATAAATAATCACTCTCTGTAAAAAAATATAAATAAAAAAAAGGTAAAGAAAATAATATAAAAAAAAAGGATAAATTGACTGTAAAGATTAAAAACTTTAATTTGTGATTATAAATTATCTTTATTTTACTAAAAAGAAATAAAGCCAAAGTCAAAATCGAAACTAAAAATAAATTAAAAAAAGAAGTAAACGTTAAACATAATAATGTGGATAATATGATTGCTTCTTTAAATCGAAAAAAAAATTTCTCTAGAGATAAAAGATATAATATAAAAAAATAATAATATAAATGCGCTATTTGAGGTCTAGGAAATCTCAAGTTATAAAAATAATCTAAATTACTTAAATACTGATAATTTCCAAACCCAATTAAAGATACTATTTTATATAAAGAAAAAATAAAAATTGATAAAAAAATTGATAATAAATCTGAAAATCGCAATAGCTTGAATAACTTAAAAAAAATTAATAAAAATAATAATATAGAAAAAAATTCAATTAATATAAACGACCAAGATTTAAATATTAAATAAAAAATAGCACTAGGTAATATTGCTCCTAACGGAACAATCATTGTCTTTAAATTAATCAGCTCCCTAGTAAAATTCTCAAAAAAATTAATATCTGCAGTGATTTTAACAAATGGAAAATAGGCAAAACTATCTAATTCTGAGTCATTAAAAACCCTTAATAAAATATCTTCTTGAAAATAATAAAATGAAAATAACCATTTAAAAATAAATAATAAAAAAGAAATAAAAAATATTAATATAAAAATTTTATTATTAAAATATTTAAAAAAAAAATTCACTTCAATTTATTAAATGTACTTTTAAAAAAAGATTTTATTTTTTTTGTTACATATATAACTTCTGATACCGAATGTTCTTCAGAGATAGGGAGGCTCAAAATATAACTTCCTAATTTAAAAGAATTGTTTAGTTTTTTATCATTAAATTTTTTTAAGAAACTAATCTCTGTTAACATTTTTGGATAATGAATCATCGTCTCAATTTTATTCTTTTTTAAAAAATTCATCAGTAAGTCTCTATGACGAGTCCTAATAACAAACTGATGATAAGAAAAATTTGAAAATGAATTTTTTTTTACACAGTTTAATTCATTAATATTTTTTAACTGATCGTAGTAGACATTTGCCAGTATTTTTCTTTTTAATAGCAAATTATTTAAATTATTCATTTTTTTAATTAAAATAGCTGCCTGAATTGTGTCCAATCTAGAATTCCTTCCAAGGCATAAATGATCATGTTTAATTAAAGATCCGTGGTTTTTAATTCTTTTGCATTTCTCTGCTATTTTAGGTGCGTTTGTAACTATACAACCACCATCCCCGAAACAACCTAAGTTTTTAGAAGGATAGAAACTAAAAGTTCCAATATCACCCAAAACTCCAACGTGTTTATTTTTATATTTGGATCCAATGGCTTGAGCACAATCTTCTATAATCTTGATATTTCTTTTCTTTGTGATTTTTAAAATTGAGTCCATATCAACTACGTTTCCATATAAATGAACAACAATAACTAATTTTGTTTTATTAGTTATCTTTCTTTTTAAATCTTCGGGGCAAATTGTATAATCCTTTAATTTAATATCGCAAAAGACAACCTTAAGATTATTTCTTAAAACTGCTTCAGCAGCTGATATCCAAGTATTTGCAGGTATAATTACTTCAGATCCGCTAGGTAAATTTAGAGACTCAATAGCAATTTCTAAAGCATCCGTTCCATTAGCAACGCTAATGCAATATTTAGAATTACAATAATTTGAAAATTTGTCTTCAAATTTTTTTACAATTTTTCCACCAATAAATGTATCTTTTTTGACAATATTACTAAAAGACATCTTTATAACTGAAAGATATTTTTTATTTATTTTATTTAAATCTGTAAATTTTATCTTCATTAGATTAATCTAAAAAATTTTTATTTACAAAAAGTATATCTAACTGCAATGTCCTTCCAGTATTATAATTAGAGAAACCCCTCTCTAATAACCAAATGATAAAATTATTTTTTTTAAGAAAAAAAACGAGGTCTAACCACAATGGTTGATTAAAATATAACCTATCTAACGAAACTTCACACAAAATTGCTGAGATGTTTTTAATATTTTTTTTGATACCTTTCAGAACATTTAACTCATAGCCCTGAACATCTAATTTTAATAGTATATTAAAATTTAATAATTTTTTTTTTTTATTAAAAAAAGAATCTAATGTAATCATATTTACTTTTATTTTTTTTGAAGATTCACTATTTTTTTCATTTTCAATATGCTGAGTGTTTACTTTAAGTACACTAGATGATACTAAATTCTTTGATACATTAAATGTTATTTTTTTATTCTTCTCTCCAACACAACATCTTTTGTACACGCTCCACAATTCATCTTTTGAAGAATTAATAATTAATTTATTATAAACTTGATTTATAGGTTCAAAACTTAAAATATTTTTTTTATATCCAGCATTTCTTATACTAATTGCAAACTGACCTATATTTGCTCCAATATCTAATACATAATTAATTTTGTAAAAATTCATAAAATTAACTAATAAAATTGCAAAATCTGGATTTTTTGAAATTTTGATTAATTTTCTATCAAAACACTTTAAGAATTTATTAATAAATTTTTTTACTAATTCCATCTCGATACTTTATAAAATCTTTTAAATTATAAATATAATCTCTTTCACTAAAATACTTATCACACAAAACCATCAGAGTTTGATTTGAGTTAAAATGAACTTTTACCCATACTAATGGCTGAACCTCTAAAACAGTCTTAAATGGCTGTAAAAAGAAAAATTCTTTTTTAAAACCATCAAATGTTTCAATTTTAATTATACCTTTAATACTAATAAAAACTTGTTTACATTTTTTATGACCATGATCTCCTCTAAGATCTTTTGATTTGGAACAAATAAAAAAAATGCGTTTTGCGTTTATGATTTTATCTAATTTATCTATAATAAATAATTTAGTAGTATTTGTATTTTTTTTATTTAATAGAATTTCTTTTATATAAATTCTATTTTTCTTAATTTTCATATATTTCTTAAATTTTTTTTAAATTAATAAAATAGTAAAAAGTATTTTTTCTTTTAAAATTAATATAAATATTTTTTATATAAAAAAGTATTTTATTTAATATCGATTGTTTATAAGTAATTTGATTAAAATTATTTTTAATGTAATTAATTTTTCTTTTTAAAACTTTACAATAAGGGTAATAAACATCTTTAATAATAGATTTATTTAAATTATAATTGTTATGTATATAAACGTTGTTATTAACAATTCTCAATCCATGAAAATGATACAAAACTTTTTTATTCATATTAAATCTATCTCTAGTCCAGGGCGCTTGGAAGTAATTTAAATTCTTGGATACATATACGGCTTCAGAAAACTTTTTCGGCCAACTATCAAGATATTTTTGATCACCTAGTCTATTTTTATCGGGATAACTATAGCACCAATCTATACATTTATCTTTCCACCAATTTAAAACTTTAAAAGAATTATAATTTTTAACAAAACTTATAAATTGAACGCAGAATTTTCCGCTAACTTTTGAAAAATTGTAATCTTTATGAAATCCGTGCTCAGTAATAAAAACTGATTTTTTAGATTTTTTAAATTCATTAAAAATTAAATCAATTTTTTTATAAAAGAATATATCGGCATCAATATAGGTGACTCTATTAATATTTTTATTTAAATTAAATAAATATAAAGGGCAAAAGGGAGTCATTGTCCAACAATACTCAATAAAGCTTCGCTTTGATTTAATTGACAATAATTCTTTATTCTCAAAATCTTTTAATCTTATAATTTCAATATTAGAAATTTTTTTTTTTTTGAGAAACTCTTCAACTTTAGTATCTAGACATAAAATCCATAACTTAGCATTTGAGCAATTTTTTAATAAGGACTCATGTAGTGCTAAACCCTGGGGTAAGAAATTATAATTAAAAAGAGTTATAAAATGCTCTGTCATTTACAATTTATATTATTTAATTTCAAAATTTTTTTAGAGTAATTTAGTGAATTTAAAAACTTAGCATAATAAGAATAAGTATTATTTGATTCTGATGAGCAAATCATATTGTATTGATTTATATTATTAATTCTATGCAAATGTTTGTGAGAATAAATTCTTATACCTAGATAAGTTTTATTTGATATTAGAGGATTTGCGTCTACTAAATAAAACTTAATGTTATTTTTTTTTAAAAAATTTGCCAGAACTAAACCTTTAAGAGTTCTAGCAAATATAACGTATTTATTTTTTTTTATTATTTTAACAAATTGTTTTAATAAAATTTTTTCGTACATATAAAAACTATCGATATAATAGTATTTTTTTAAAATAAAATTTGTATTAGAAAATTTAAATTTTAAATCTAATTTTTTTTTATGTAAATTTATTGAAATTTTTATTAGAGTATAACTTTCTAAAAATGTAATAAATTTTTTTAATATAAATTTTTTTAATAATTTATTTTTAAACTTTAATAATAGAATTAGCGAAATTTTATTTAATAAAACTAAAAAATTTTTTACTAAAAGTTTATTAATTTTATAATATTCTTTATTGATTAAACTATTTTTATTATAATTATAAATATAAAAAATATTTTTTAAACAGAATACAGACTTTTCTTTGCACAAAATTTTTATTATAAATAAAACGTCCTCATGAATTGTAAGCGCCGATTCAAATAAAATTTTGTTTTTTATTAGAAATTCTCTCTTGATTACAAATCTCCATATTGAGCTAGTGAAGTTATTGATATCTTTTATTTGTAAAAAAAAATTAGATTTATTATTGTATTTAAGGTCTTGAGTAGTAAACTTACCAGCTGGTCTATTATAAATAAAATTAGAAACAAAAAGATTATATTTTTTATTTGTTGATAGTATTTCTTTTTCTATTTTTTTTATTGAATTATAAATTAATAAATCATCACTATCTAAAAAAATTATATAATCACCCTTACAATTTAAAATTCCTAAATTTCTGTTTGTTGAAACACCTTCAATTTCTTTTTTATTTTTTTTTAAAATTTTTATTTTTTCTTTTCCTTCTAGATTATTGATAAAATATTCTAGTTTTTTTTCTTCTCTATATCGCAACTTTTCTGAACATACTAAAATCTCATAATTATTACTATCCTGATTAGTTGCACTTAATAAGCAATGTATAAATCTTTTGTCAAATTTATGTAAAGTAATAATTACTGAAAAAAACTTCAAAATAAAATTGGAAGTTTAGTTTGTATTGCAGCTTTAATTGAGGGTGTACTGTAATCTCTGCCTCCGCAATAATTACACGCGGCTAAAAAATCTTCTTTATCTTTTCTAGTATAAAGGCTGATTAATTCTTTTTTAATTAAGACATCATCTAATCTTTTATTAGAAATTTCAACTATATCACGATCCTCGCGTGGAATAGCCGATAAATTGTTGGCATTTGCTGAGAAAGGACATCTATAAATAAATCCATTTAATAAAGTAAGAACGTCATTCACACAACAATTCTTGAACATATTTTTCAATTCCTCATTAGATTTATTTCTAAATTTAATTCTACCACTATCGGTCCATAAATTGGCCTCATGTGTAATATAATTAATTTTATTTTCTATAAGAGTCTTTATTAACTCATCATGTTTTTTTGACCTACCTACTGATTTATAATTTGTTATGTCTAATTTAATTTTTTTATTTTTTAAAACATTTAGAGTTCTATCATTCGGAATATGTTGAGCATTTGTATATATAATTACATTCTCTAAATTACTATAATTAACAGCAACTTCTAATATTTTATAAAGTTCCTGGTTAACAAAAGGTTCTCCACCTATAACTCTAAATTCATAAACTTGATCGACTATCCTCATGAATCTATCCAATGAAAAAAGCAATTGATTTAGATCTGAATTCTTGGCATTTTTATAATATTGCATCAAATTAGAGCAATCTATACACTTCATTGAACATCTTTCTGTAACTACAACATCTAAATATTTCACAGAAAAACACTGCATATCTTTTTTTTTATGAAAAGTATTCGAATGAAGTTCAATAATTCTTTTATAGTCACTTAATGGTTTTAAATTTTGAAAAGTAATTTCTTGTTTTTCTTGAATCTTTAATAAATAATTGACATCAAACTTCGACTCTCTTAATAATTTTGAGCAATCATATATATCAGTAAAATTATTATCGTTTAAAAAGTCTAAAGTAGATTGAATATAATTATTACATATTATAACTATTGAAGTTTTATTTAATTTGCAAAAATCTTTTTTATTAAGAACTATCGTATTATTAAAATTTTTATCCTGCTTCAGAGTATCGTTATCATAATAAAATGAAACGTTAATATTATTTTGCTTTAAAGCTTCAAAAGCTAAAATGCCAATATTACCAGCTCCAAATAGAATTATTTTCTTGGTATCATCAAACGCTTTAGGACTAAACTCTTTGATATTATTCATTTAATTCAAGTGGTATATTACTACAAACTTGAACTGATAAGCAAAACTAATTTATTGTTTTAACTCAAAAAATAAGGTTTTTGTAGAAACATAATGATCTTTAATGATTACAGAAGACTCAAGATAAGAGTTAGAAATTTTTAAAATTTTATACCTTTTAAAAAAATAAGAAATAAAATTATCTTCAGAAAAAATATATAAAGGATAACTAGAAAAACCATATTTTACAGAATTTTTTTGAATATAAATTTGGTCGGTTGGTATATTTTTCGATAAAAGCAATCTGTCAATAATTATATGTTTTATATCTTTTTCAAAAATTTTTTTTAATACTAAATAAGGATTGGGCAAATATTGTAAACTACTGCTAAATAGCACTAAATTAATAGAAGAATTTTTCTTATACTGATCAATGTCTGAATAAAAATTAAAATCTGTAAAGTTTTTTTTTCCAAAATCCACAAAAATTTTTTGCTCAATAATTGACCAGCTTAAATTTTTTAAACTTGAAAGAAATTTTTTATTTCTTATATAAAATCCTCCTAATGAGCCACCATAATCAATTATATTAAATTCTTTTTTATTTAAGGAATTTTTTTTGATAAAATTTAATATTTCAAATGGTTTTATATTGTCTTTAACTAGAACTCCGTCTCTTTCGAAAATATTATCTTCAGGTTTTGCCAGAAGCATATTTTTATAGACTTTATTTAAAATATTTTTATCTTCATATCCTCTGCATCTAGTTTTAGCTTTATTCCAATTATCATATGGCCCAGAATACTTAGTCCTAAAAAAAATTAAATTGTAAAATAGTTTTTTAATTAGTTTTAAAAAAATCATGATTTGAACTGGAGTAATTAATTAAAAAAGTTAAACAATCTTTTACCTGTTAGATTTCTTTTAAATTCTGTATCCAGGTATGCATCTATTTGTAGATTTTGTTTAATTAATGGTGGGTGCTTTATTGGAAATTTTACCTTAACAATTTTTTTTTCTAAAAATAAATTTTTTTTTTTTGTGTGAGTAGCATTTTTATTAAAACCAATATTCTTTATTAAATTATTCTTCGGCAATATACATAAACCATTAGTCTTCCAAATATAATATACAAATTGATAGTCCCAAGTGTCAATTTTATTTAGAAAAGTATTTTCAAATTTATTTTGATAAATTTTAATTAAGCCTTTATTGTCGTTAAATCTTTTTTTTAAAATCATATCTCCATTCTTGGGCCAATCATTCATGTCTAAATCAAAATCTTTCCATACTTTTTTCCAAGTAGCCCAACCCCACAATTCAACTTGTTTAGAAAAGAAATAACTTGCATCTAAATTTATTTTATTACCAAATCTATATCCGCTGATAATTTTAATTTTTTTATTGTTTTTATATTTAATCAATAATTCATCACAATATTGAAAAAAACTGTCGCTAGGAATACAATCATCTTCCAGAATAATTCCATCCTGGTTTTTTGAGAAGAACCAATTAATAGCAGTTACAACCCCATATTTGCATCCCAAATTATCTTTTGAAAATTTTACAAATAAATTTCTTTTTTTAATTTTTTTTAAAAAATTATTTAGTTTTATATAATTTTTATCATTATCTTTTTTTTTTCCATCTTGAAAAATATAAATTTTTCTATTTTTTTGCTTGGAAACAACCTTAAATAATTTAAAAAACTCATTAAATCTATTGCAGCAAATTATTAAAATTGGTGATTGCATATTATTTATAAATATTTTTTATAAATTTGATAAAATTAGGATAATATGAAAATTTATACCCCTCAAACGTACCTTCGTAATTATTTATGGGTTTATAAATTTTATATTTATGTCCGTACGTCTCTCTAAAATAAGCAAAAGGATAGCTATTTTTTTTTGGTTTGGCAGATAAATTTTTCGCGTTTAATAATTTTTTTAAATCATTTATATTTTGAGGGTGATAAGCGGAATTGCTAGATTTATATTGTGAATCACCCAAAATAATTGAGGGCACTCCTAAATATGTTGCCTCAATACCTATTGATGCACTGCAAAAACAAACAACTAGATCGGAATTCTTCACCAATTGATAACTATCAACTTTTGAATAAGAGCCTATTAGTATTATATTATTTATTTTATTTTTAACTAAAGTTTTATGCCACCAATTGAAATCATTTTTATGTTTATTGCGCAAATTAGGATGAATTCTAATTACAAAAGTAGTGTCTTTCTTATTTTTTAAAAAAACAATGAGCCATAAAATAGCTTTCCTTTGACTAGAAAAAATAGGATGCTTTAATTCACTGCAATAAGCATACTCTTCATCGCTATGGGAAAAAAAGGAAATAATTTTTTTTTTTTTATCTAATAACGGAATATTATTTTTAATTTGATATTGACGATGATTTAATCCGTCGCTAAATAGATTTCTTTGCCTTTTTTGAAACCACCTTGTGGCTATCTTGGTCTTTTTAGAAATACTATCTTTTCTATTATTCCAATTTTTAATTATTTCCGTACGCCACCAACTCATATCATGAGGTGGCTTACTGTAAGCAAAATATCTTTCTTTATAATCTGAACGTTCATGAAATATTGTTTTAACTTTGTTTTGTTTGCAAGAAATTTTTATAGCAGCGGCATGGGCGAACCGACCATTGAATGTAATAATTGTATTTGGGTTAAATAAACTAATAATTCTATTTGTGTATAAAAAAACTTTTACGGATGAATTAATATAATCATTTAATAAAGTTTTTTTTATCTGCTTTAAGTTTGGCTCTAACTGTTTATATTTATCCACCAAAGAAGAGGCTACTCCAAAGCCTATATTTGCATTTTTATAGTAATATTTAGATATATCATGAAATGATGAAAATCTAATATTTTTAAATTTTCTAATTTTTAAATCATCAAAATCATTTAGAGTAGATGGTTCGATGAAAGCAACATTATGTTTTTTTAAAATATTTTTTATTTGATTTAAAATTCTTTTAATACCAAAAATTTTAAATCTATTATTTGGGAGATCTGGATTATCTGGATTTGGAATATTTAAAAAACAAAATGCTTTATTGTCACTTTTATAATTTATTAAATATTCTAAAGAAGTTTCTATGTGGGGCGACCACAAAAAATTTTCAATTGCAATAATTTTATATTTTTCCATTAAGTTTAAAGAGAGATTTAGCTAAATTAAATTCTTCAATGGAATCTACGTCTGTTGAAATATTTTTGTCCATTACAAAAAAATACGGCTTGGCACCTACTCTATCTTTGTATTTTTGGTAGATTTTTTTATTAAAAATAAAAATTGCACTATTAATTTTGTATAATTCTTGAAGATCTTGAGTTTTTGGCCATTTAACTTGATTTTTAAAACTGTAATTATAAGGGCCATTTTCAGACCAAAGGAATTCCTGAATTTTATTTACTGCTACAAGTGAGTCAAATTTTTTATTATTTTTTTTGAAAAAATTAATAGCAGACTCATATATTTTGGAATGAACTAAAGGAGAGCATACTTGAGTCCATAGAATATAAGATTCTTTAGATGCTAATTCCGTAACATACTTGATTAAAGAATCTGTGGAAGTACTGTTCTTGCACAACCATTTGTCTCTTTTAACAACTCTTATTTTTTTATTATAATTTAAATACTTATTAATTATTTTTTTATCGTCGGTAGACAAAATAATCTCATCTAAATTTTTTACCTTTAAGAGTTGCCTAATCTTTAATTCTGTTAATCCAAGTTTATAATTAAGGAATTTTCTTGTATTTTTATTTTTTACTCTTTCGCTATTTTTTTTACATAGCAATATAGCACTAAATTTCATTAATCTTTTGCTCTAAAATTTTATAGTCACTGATTAACCAGTCTAAAGATTTTTTTGCTTTACGAGAAATATCTTTATATGCCCAATTATACAGCTGTATATATTCATCTACTTTATTTTTAGCTTTAATTTTCTTCCACCCAACTCTTCTATAAATTTCTAAATTTCTACCGTCAGAAATTAATTTTCTGGGTATTCTCTCTCTTTTTAAAGTATCTTTAGTACTTCTTGTGATATTGGTTTTCAAAAACTTATTAATTTTATTTAAGTGGTATTCTGGACTCTGAACAAAAGACTCGAAAGTAAATTCATAAAAATTATTAAATAAAATGTTATTTTTTTTATTTTCTATAATTTTTTTTCTTATCCACTCTAAATAAAAAATAGACCTTTCTTTTCCATTAGAATTGATAAAGTCTTTCTCCCATCCTTTTGTGTAGAAAGGCAAAGAATTTTTTTTATATTTATAATATAATTGAAAATCTCTAGGTGTATTATAAAGATTCTTAACATTAAAAATATTTTGTTTAATCATATAAATTGGATCTCTATGCATAGACAAGAATGTGATATTTTTATTTAATGCTTTTAATATTGGTAAATTAAAAGCTGACATCATATGCGTCGTTAAATGCAAAATTGGCTTTTCTTTTTTGATTCTATCTGGAATCACTTGATCTCCTTTTTGAAAAATTCTTTTAAAATATCTAAGTTTATTGGAAGTTTTAAATACCGAAGATAAATCTGAGTATCTAAAGTTGACTTCTCGACTCATCATAAGATCATAAATAAGCTGATCAACTTTAAGTTTGATCATGCTTTGAGCAACATTTAAATTAATATTATTATAGTGATTAAGAATACAGTAGTATTCAATATCATAACAAAACTTCATAAGCTCGACTCTATCTAAGCTAGAAATGATCGCCGACACCATTGTCTTTCCACATCCAGGAATTCCATCTACAATAATAATGTCTTGTATTAAATTATTATTCCTAGTTAGTAACGGAGCAGGACTCACCATACTGTATAACCACCATCAACTATTAAAACCTGTCCTGTAATATACTCGGACAAATCAGAAGTTAAAAATAACGCTGCTTTCACAACATCATTTTCTGTTGCCATTTTATTTAATGGTGTCATTTTGTTATATCTCTGTACAAAAGATTTTTTTTGATTTCTAAAAATTCCACCAATTGAAATCTGATTAACTCGAACATTCGGCGCGAACTCAGTGGACATCCATTTTGTTAATTGAGATAAGCCAGCCTTTGAAGCTGCGTAAGATGCAGGATTTCCCATCCTCAGACCCTTATAAATATTGAAATTAGGAGCCACATGTCCATAAATAGAACCAATATTTAAAATACATGATTTCTTTTTTTTTATTAATAATTTTTTAAAATTTTTACAAATATCAAAAACGGATGTTAAATTAATCTCCAACGATTTATTCCAAAACTCCAGTGACTGCTCCTCTGCTTTTCCAATCCATTCGACAGATTTATTAATACCTGACAACATGGCTGCATTATTAATAATTACTTCTAAATTATTATTTTTATTCAGAATATTTTTAATAAGAAGATCTCTTTCTTCTTCAAATAAAAAATTACAAGTGTATATTTGAATATTAACATTATATTTTATTTGAATATTTTTTTTTAAAACAAGTAATTTATCATTCGATAAATCAGTTAAAATTAAATCAGCACCACAACTTGCAAATGTTATTGATAACAATCTACCAACTTTACCCGTAGCTCCTGTTATTAATATTTTTTTTTTTTTAAAATTAAAAATTTTTTTTAAATTAATCATTTGCAAATTTTCTAGCTAAAGATAAATCGTAATAGTCATCTATATCCAAAGCTCTTTTCTTAGAAACTATAACGGAACTAACTTTTCCATCAAACAAATTTTTCTTTTTTAAAATATGCTGTGGTTTAGCAATAAACAAAACTGTTGTCATATCATAAGTTATTGGTGCGTCTTGCCTTCTGCTTATGTTTTTTTTTGGCTTTATTACTAACTTAAAATATTTTCCTTCTTTTTTTACCATATTAAAATATGGACTTCTTGAAGAGGGATATACCGATATTAACGCATCTGGTTTGTCTTTATTAAATACTTTAATTCCGTTTATAATGTCTTTTTTAGATCTAAGTGGAGCGGTTGGCGGCAAAGAAATTATAAAGTCTTTATTTATATTAAACCCTAAATATTTTTTTTTTATAAATAAATTAATTAGATATTTCCAAACTTTCCATTCTGGTGTTGTGTCCCCTGATAAATTTTTTGGCCTTAATTCTGGTACTACTGCGCCATATTTTATAGCTTCGTCTGCTATTCTTTTTGAATCAGTTGATACAATTATTTTTTTGATTGTCTTAATCTTTTTAGCCATAAGCACAGAGTGAGCTACCAGACTTAATCCATTAATCTTTTTTAAATTTTTATTTTTTAAACCTTTTGATCCTCCTCTTGCACAAATAATCGCAAATGCTGATTTCATAAGATTAATGCTTTATCAAACTATCTTTGGGGTAAATTTATTTTATTATTAGAAATAATATCTCTAGCATCTTTAATGCCATTACCTATAAAATTCAACAAATTTGCTGTAGCGGCAGCGTCAATGCATTTATTTTTAAAACCCTCGAGAAGGTGTTTTGCATTGCCAACTCCACCCTGAAATATTATTGGTATATTAAAATTTTTGACTAATTTTAATATTTCAAAATCAAATCCAAAGCCCGTCCCATCTCTATCAATAGAATTTAAAAGCAATTCACCAATTGGTTTTTTTTTTAATAAATTAAAATATTCTGAAATATTCAAATTAATTCTATTTTTTCCATTGTTAACTAAAACATCATAAGTATTAAATTCATTTTTTTTATAATCTACTGAAGCCACTATACATTGCCTACCAAATTTTAAGGCTAATCTTTCAATAAAATTTTTTTTTAAAATATTTGAATTGATTACTATTTTATCGGCTCCATTATCCAAAATTTTTTTAGCATCGTCTTCGGTATAAATTCCACCTCCGGCTGATATTGGCATAAAAGAATTTTTTGAAATTTTTTTTAAAATTTTAATAAAATTTTTCTTATTTTTTTTATTTCTAGAATTGCTAATATTTAACAAAATCATTTCATCTATATGCCATGAAATATTAGAGAAATTGTAGTTATCTTGTAACCATGTGTAAGTGCCTATTTTTTGTCTATTAAAATTTCTACTCAATATAAAATAGTCATCTTCATATAATAAGGTAAAAATTAATCTTTTTTTTAACATTATTTAAATATTGCAGAAATTATATAATAACTTAAGTCCATTTTTTTGACTCTTTTCAGGATGAAATTGAGTAGCAAAAATATTTTTATATTCGAATGCTGATAAAAATTTATTATTAAAAAAGCTATAAGATTTAATACCATAATCCAAAGTATCAAAAGTCATATAATAAGAATGTACAAAATAAAAATCAGAATTATTTTTGATATTATAAAATAATAAACTTTTATTATTTTTATTTACAGAATTAAAACCTATGTGAATATTTTTAGAAAAATTTTTTTTATTATTAATCCATGAGATAGCTTTAGATTTAATCAAACCGAGTCCTTTAGAATAACCAAATTCAGTACTTGACTGCCCCAACAATTGCATTCCAAGACATATACCCAAAATCTTAACTTTTTTATTTAATACGGCATCGCAAATTGCTATGTCTAATTTTTTTTTCTGTAAAAAATTCATAGCTGATTTAAATGAGCCAACACCAGGGAGAATTATTTTCTTAAAATTCTTTATTATATTTGGATTTGATGTAACTTCATATTTTACTCCTAAATATTCTAAAGAATTAATAATGGAACCTGTATTATTAATTTCGTAATCAATGATTAATATTTTTTCCACTTTTTAGATAATTTTGAATTTTGGAATAAAATTATTTTGTTTTCTTTCAAAAAGAGATTTGTTAGAATGTTTATAAAGAACATCAAAAAACATATTTTTTTTTATTTTAAAATAATCCAAATATAAATCTAAGAACTCTTCTGGAAATTTACCATCATACAATTTGATAAGTGAAATAGCTTGATTTCTATCCATAGCCCCTCTTCTTACCTCTATGCATGCATCTGCTGTCGCTCTTCCAAAACCAAACTTTAAATACATTAAATATGTATGCAGAGCTACTAAGGCTTGGTCATTTTGAGCAAAGTTCGTAAATGTTCCTAAGTTATTTTTTTTAGATTCCTCTAAACCGCAATATTTTTTTGCTATAATATAATTTTTATAAGGATCCCAGTTTTCGAAATATGACCAATGAGTCACTGATAGTTTATTAGCAATTGTTGAATTATTCAATTCTTCTGGAAATCTAAAAAAATAATCTTCATTATTTTTAAGGTTGGATTTTGCCATAACGCGTTCATAAAAATTTTCTAAATAAATTTTTTTCATGTACTTAAAATCATAGAGAGGTGTTTCTATATTTTGAGGATTACCTCCATATTCAACCTCTCCATCTTCTCCATAAAAAATTAAATTAATATTAAATTTTACCGCGACCCTTAAAACTACGGTATGAATTGCTATTAACCATCCAAAATAAGGAAATCCTACCTCTATAAAACCAGATTTATTGATTTTTTGCATTGCCTTCATATTTGCATCTACGCCAAGTAAATCATAACCAGAATTAACAAAATTTTTAATATTTTTTAAACCAGTATCTAACTGCAGAGGAGGCGTTGCAGTAACTGCCAGAGGACGCATTTTATATTTATGTTTCAAATTGTAGGCTACATAAGAACCATCTTTTCCTCCACTAACAGGAACTAAACAATTAAAATCTACTTCACTCTTATAAGTATTTAATAACTTTTTAAGGGTGTAAATTCTTTTCTTCCAATCTATTTTTTTTTTTTTAAAAGACCACAAACAAGCGTTGCAACATCCATTTTGATCAAAAGAAATTCTTGGTCTGGTTGATGGCATTGCGCAATTTTTACACCAGAAAATAGATTTATTATTTTTCATCAATTTAAATACGAAGTTATCGCATTAGAAATATTAATTATATCCGATTTATTAATCTGGTAATGACTAGGAAGACAAATACCGGTGTCCGAAACCTCTTGTGCTATTTTATTTGAATCTTTTTTAGAATATTTCAAATAAGGACTCATAATTCCTAATGGAAAAAATGGCTTTCTAACCTCTATGCCTTTATTCTGCAAAGTTAAAATTAATTTATTTCTTTGTGCTCTGCTTATTCCTTTAATTCTAATAAAATACAACCAATAAGAATTAGTACAATTCTTATTAACTAAAGGTAAAATTATTCTTTTATTTGCACTCAAATATTTTCTGTAAATTTTTGCAATCCATATCTTTTTATTAACAAATAATTTTATTCTTTCCATTTGAGCAAGTCCAATGGCAGCCTGAATATTCGTTAATCTATAATTATATCCAATATCATCATGCCAATATTTTTCTTTCAAACTCATCGCATGTCCTCTTAATGAAATTGCTTTTTGAGCATTTTTACTCTCTTTAAAAATAATCATGCCCCCCTCTCCTGTAGAAACAGTTTTGTTTCCAAAGAAACTAAAAGTCCCGGCATCTCCAAAAGTTCCTACATGTTTATTGAATATTTTGGATCCTAATGCTTCAGCACAATCCTCTATGATTAATAAATTATATTTTTTTGCTATTTTTTTAATATTTTTCATATTCAATGGAAATCCATAGATATGAACGATTATTATAGCCTTAGTTTTTTTTGTAATCGCTTTTAATAATTTACTCTCATCAATACATAGGTTGTCTTTATTTATATCCACTAGTACCGGAGTTGCTCCTGCATATAAAATAGCATTTAAAGGCGCAACGAATGTAAAAGAGGGAATAATGACTTCATCCCCCTTTTCTATTCCTAATGCCACTATAGCCAAATGCAAAGCTGTGGTTCCACTACTTACTGCAACGGCATTTTTAGACTTTACATATTGTGAGAATTTTTTTTCAAACAATGAAACATACTTTCCTATAGATGAAATCCATCCAGTCTTTAAACAATCCAAAACATATCTATATTCATTTCCTTTTAAATTAGGCTCAGAAACCACGATTGAGTGAAATCTTTTATCACATGCATAGTCTACTAGGATATTATCTTTATCTACAATTGGGATTACTTTGATGTCTGAATTTAAGTTTTTGTACACATCCTCTATTGAGGACCCGACTTTTAGTGAAGAAAATTTTTTATTAGTAATTATGCTGATAGGTTCTTTTAACGCAACGCCTTTAATTAAAGCTCTCCTAATATCACCGTCCGTTACAACTCCTAAAAGATAGTTATGATCAACAACAAAGCAAATTCCAAGGGAATTTTTATTTATAATTTTTAATGCATCACGTATTACTATGTTCTTATCTATCGTTAATTTATCAATGGAAGGTAAAACTAAATTTTGATGTTTTAATGACATTTATATAAATTTCGAAACTAATTTAATTTGCTTCTTGAGTAAATTTATATCTTTAGAATAAACTTCAATAGTATAAAAATTAGCATTTTTTTTTAGATTTTTTAAAAACCAACTATTATTTGTTATTAAAGAATTATTATCATCAATAAAATTGTTATCACTTAGATGATAACCGCTAATAAATTTTTTTAGATTCTGATGGGAAGTATTTAGATCAAATCCAAGACTTTTAGATGTTACTTTTAAATGAGAAACATCCAATAATAAGCTACAAGAATTTTTCATATCAATAAAAAAATCAATTATTTCTTTTGGGTGAGAAAGAAGAAAAGGATCCTCATCAAAAGTATTTAAATTATTTATGGATGTAACATTATTTTCTATTAAAATTTTAACCTTATGGGCTTTAGCATATTCACAAATCTTAATAACATTTGTTTTAAACCTATTTAATGATTCAGTTCTTTTATTTAATTTAATCTTTTTAAATTTCTTACCAAGACTAAGTGGTTTTGGATCAAGTCTAAATCCAGCATGCAAACTAAAATGCCTAGTATTAAGTGTTGAGCATAATTTAATGGAAGAAAATATTTGATTTATAGATTTTTCTTCAATTACTTTGTTAAATGAAGCAAGATTAATTACAAATGGATTTTTGGGAACTGGGAAATAATTATGAATTAAAAAATTAGTATTAAACGATTTTTTTAAATCTATTAATTTATTGCAAACATTCTTTTCGTAACGGCCTCCTGATAATTCAATATTAAAAATATCATTTTTAATAAAAAAATTTACTACCTGAATTATGTTGTCCTTGTAAAAACCTCCAGTTGATAAGAAGACATTTTTTTTCATCTCAAATAGATTAATTTAATCATAGTATTTTTATTGATGTTTTTTTTTAATCTTTTGCCAATAATTTTCTTAATCTTGTTAAAATTCAATCCAGTGCCTGGTCTTAGCATCTTTAGATCTGTTAATTTTAAAACAGATCCTTTTTTAATAAATTTATTTGAAAAAAAACTTTTTCTTGAAATTTTATGCATATTTTTTTCTTCATTTTGCAAAGCTTTAAAATTTTTACCCAGTATGATTTCTGCTCTTCTAATATTTTTAACTAAACTACTAAATTCCCCAGGATCAGAAGATGCTTTTTGATCTGGACCAGAAATATTTTTATTAATTGTAAAATGTTTTTCTATAATTTTTCCACCTAAAGCAATTGAAAGAGTAGATGCTAAAAACCCACTACTATGATCAGAGTAACCAATGGTAAAATTATATTTTTTAAGAGATTGCATACAATTTAAATTTATTGACAAATCTTTACATGGATAGTTTGAAACGCAGTGTAATAAGGCAATATTATTTTTTTTTTTCTTAGAATAAATTTTTAAAACATCAGCAATTTCTCTATGTGTAGACATCCCTGTTGATATAATCACTGGTTGCTTAATAGTAGATAAATAGTTGTGCAAAAAATAATCTGTAATATCCGCTGAAGCAGTTTTAAAAATTTTTACTTTTAGTATATTCAGATACTTTGCGCTTTCAGCATCGTACGGGGTTGAAATAAAATCAATTTTCTCTCTTTTGCAAAAATTAATAATTTCTAAATGATCTTTGTAAGCAAATTCCAACTTTTTGATCATTTCATAATGGGACTCTCTTTTTTTTGTATAGATTTTTTGATATGGGACTTTAGGTGTATTTTCGGATACCAAGTTCTTTGCTGTAAAAGTCTGAAATTTTACAGCACTTGCTCCGCACTTTTTTGCAGCCAATATCATTCTTTTGGCTAAGTTCATATTTCCATTATGATTAACTCCTATTTCTGCAATGATATAAGTGGTGGATAATTTATTGAAAAAAGATTTCATAATTTCACTTTAACAAAAATAGTTTTTTATTTTTAAAATTAAACACTCTATCACAAAATTTATTAATACTTTTTCGATGAGAAACAATTATTAAACTAATATCTGGAAATTTATTAATAATATTATTAAGAATTTGAGCCTCTAATTTTTCATTCAAAGAATTAGTTGCCTCATCTAATACTAGTACTTTCGGATTAGATAAGAGACTTCTAGCTATACAAATTCTTTGTCTTTGGCCACCAGACAAAAAGGCGCCTTTCTCACCTAAATTATAATTTAAATTATAATCAATATCTTTTAGAAAATTATCCAAGCAGCATATTTTTAATATATCTAGTATCTTTTTATTATCTAAAAATTCTTTGTTATTCTCATCTAAAGTCAAATTGTATTTAAGCGTATCATTTAAAATAAAACTTGTTTGACCAACATAACCAAGAATATTTCTCCATAACATTACATTGTCTTCTTTAATTTTTTTTCCATCAACTATGATATGTCCTTTGTCTGGTCTAATAAAACCTAATATAATATTTAATAATGTTGATTTCCCTATACCACTTGCTCCCATAATAGAAATTTTTTGTCCAGAAGTAATTATAAAATTTAAATTATGAATTATTTTATTTTTGGAATTTTGATATTTAAAAGAAATTTTTTTTAAAGAAAAATAACTAAAACTATTTTTTTTAATAGAATAATTATTTATTTTTATTATTTTTGATAATTCCTGATTAATATTCTGTATTACGCTGGAATTAGAATGAATAATTTGAATATTATACAAAATCTTATTTAAAGACGGAAGAATCCGCAAACAGATCAAAATAAATATAGATACTGTCAAAAATATTTCATCAATATTTTTTCCAAAAAAATTTAGTGATATCGAAAAAAATATTATGCTAGCTACAATGAATATTTCACCAAACAATCTTGGAATTTCTGTTAAAAAACCCTGAAAAAAAACACCATAAACTAGTTTAGAAAAATTTGATATTATTCTCTCATAAAAAATTCTTCCTTTATTTAAAATTTTAATTTCATTAAGTCCAGATGACAAATCACTTAACAAACTAATTTGTATTAATTCTGCTTTTTGCTTTAGATTACTTAATTGAGTAATTTTTTTTTTAGTTAATCTGTATATTAAATAAAATATTAGAAACAAAAGACAAACCAATACTAAAGAAAATGGCTCTAATAAAAAAATAAATATTAATAAAATAATTAAATAAAAAGATTCTGAAATTACAAGTGACAAACTACTTAACATTCTACTAACTATTGAAGACTCACTTTGAATATCTTTAATTAAATCAGCAGTACTTTTATATTTGTGATCCGAAAATTTTAAATTAAAAAAATTTGATAATATCTTTCGCGATATAAATATAGCAAACTCTGCTGAAAATTTACCTGCTCTCCATTTAGTAAATAGTAAAAAAATATTTTTAAAAAAAATTAATAGAAAAATTAATATAAATATCGAAAATATTTTCTTTTCATTACTTAATTCTATAAAGAAATCAGGAACATATTTAAGAATATATTTAAGAAAAAAAAAATTAGTATCTGCTTTAATGATTATTGCAAAAATTGGTAAGATCAAACCTATTCCCAGAATCTCCAAAAAGCCTGAGAAAAAGGTTAATATTATTAGTGAAAAGTAATTAATTATAAATTTCTTGCTAGAATTATTTATAATGCCTAATAAAAACTTCATTAAATATCATTATCAAATTAAAAATAAAATTAAAATCAAAATGAAAAGATTTCTGCTAATAACAAGACATAAAGATATTCACTCGAAAAAACTCGTTGAAGAATTAAAAAAAAAATTTATATTTGACATTTTGTGGTCTAAAAAAATTGGTGAAAAAATTATTATTAAAAAAAAATATGAATTTATTTTTTGTTTTAGAAGTTACTATATTCTTAAAAAAAATGATTTAAAAAAATCTTCTATAAATGCAATAAATTTTCATCCTGGACCTCCAAAATATAGAGGGGTTGGTTGTGCAAACTTCGCTCTGTTAAATGATGAAAAGTTTTATGGAATTACTTGTCACATCATCAATGAAAAAATAGATAACGGTAAGATTATTTTTTATAAAAAATTTAAAATCCATAAAAAAAACGACCTAAAAGATTTACTAGATAAAACTCATAAGGAGCTATTATTAGTTGCAAAAAAATTAATACCAAAAATAGTAAAAGACTATAAAATAATACCGAGATTAAAAAAAAAATTTGAAAAAAAAAAATGGTCAAAAATATTGTACACAAAATCAATTTTAGATAATTTATATAAAATCAACTACAAAACACCAAAAAATAAAATTAAAAAAATCTTAAGAGCTACTTATTTAAGAAATTCAAAATATAAACCAATTATTGAATATAAAGATTAAAATTTTTATTAATTAAATTTATATAGTTAAACTCTTATGCTATCCTAAATAGTGTATAACTGTTCTATTTATGAAAACTTTATTAAGTAATAAAAATATCTTAGTTACTGGGGTTGGTAAAGGCATCGGGTATGAGACTACTCAAAAAATTATTGATTGTGGTGGGTTCGTTTATGGGATTACAAAAAATAAAAATGATGTAAAAAAATTTTCTAAAAATTTAAACTGTAAAATATTTGTTGGCGATGCAAGCAATGATAACAATATAAAAAAAATATTTAAATTTGCTCACAAAAATAAAAAAATTATACATGGCCTTGTTAATAATGCTGGCAGGAGGCAAAGAAAAGAGTTTGAGAAGATTACAAAAAAAGATTTAGATTTTATAATAAATTCTAACATAAAAACTGTTTTTAATAATATGCAAATTTTTTTTAATTATGCAAAAAAAATAAAAAATTCTTACTCCATAGTCAACATTGGATCCATTGTTGGAAAAATAGGTTTTGAAAATCTTGTAGGTTACAGCATGACCAAATCAGCACTAATTGGATTAACAAAATCATTTGCTGTTGAAAAAAAGAGGTTTTTAATTAGAGCTAATTTAATAAATCCTGGTTTTATTAAAACTTCATTCTATAAAGATTTTAAAAAAAATAAAAAAAAATTATATAACTGGACATTGTCTAGAATACCGTCAAAAAAATGGGGTGAGCCAAACGATATAGCAATATTAATATGTTTTTTATTATCGGACCACTCTAAATATATAAATGGAGAAGAAATAAATATTGATGGAGGTTGGTTATCTTCGTAAATGAAAACTATCGCATTTATACCTGTAACAGAAAAATCAGTACATTTTTTTTATGAAACTAAAAACCTTACATATTCAAAACCCACTATTGTTCAAATTTATGAGACTGTAAAAAAATGCAAGAATATTGATGAAGTTTATGTTTGTTTTGAAGGAAAAAAATTAAAAAAAATTCTTAATCAATATAAAATACCCAGTATTCAAACTTCTAGTTTTCATAAAACTGGGACAGATAGAATTGGAGAGGCGGTAATAAAACTAAAAAAAAAATTTGACATAATTTTAAATATTTTTAGCTACAACGATAATATTACTCCATATCAAATTATTGAAACAGTAAACTTCCATAAAAAAAACTTTAACTACGATATATGTATTCCCTTTGAAAAAATAAAATTTTCTGAAAATCAAAATCAAATTAAGGGAGTTGTTAATAAAAAAAATGAAATTTTATATTTATCTAGAAATAAGATTCCTAGCGAAACAACTAAAAGATCTAAAAATTTTTTAGTACAGTCAAACATAATATCTTTTAAATTTAATGGCTTAATGAAATTTATAAATCTTAATCAAACTAAATATGAGTTAATTGAAAATATAGAATTATTAAGAGCTATTGAAAATTCTATAAAAATTAAATCTTTTATAATGAATACTAATTCTTATAATAAAATATATTCTAGGCAAAAGTCTTTCAGATAAAAGTGAGCAAAAAAATAAAATACACAGTAGGTAAAGATAATTTTGAAATAATTTTTAAAGACGATATAGGCTATGCACTTCTAACCGAACTTAAAAAACTAGAATCAGATAATAAATTATTAATTATTTATGATTCAAACCTTAAAAAAGATTACATCTTCAGTCTAATTAATTTTCTAAAAAGAACAGGAAACTTTATAAAAGTTAAAAAATTTAAAGGTGGAAAAAAAAATAAAAATATAAAAGAACTGTTAAAAATCATAGATAATTTAATTGAAAATAAATTTACAAAAAATTCAGTTATCATTTCTATAGGGGGTGGTGTTTTGGGCGATTTATCAGCGCTCGCAGCCTCGCTTTATTTAAGAGGACTCTATTATTTTCATATCCCCACAACTATGACATCCATAGTTGATAGTTGTATAGGAGGCAAAACTGCGATTAATTATAAAAATATCATTAACTCTTTTGGAAACTACTATCATGCAAAAAGAGTTTTTATTAGTCATGATATTATAAGGCACATCCCGGACAGAGAATATATTTCGGGAATATCTGAAATAATTAAATGCGCAATAATAAATAAGGGCCTAAAACTTTCTTTTCTAAAAAAGAATTATAAAGAATTTATTAATAGAAAAAAAGAAATTCTCAATAAATTAATATTCTTTTCATTAAAAACTAAAATTAAGTTTTTTAAAGATGATGTTAATGAAAAAAAGGAAAGACTAAGTTTAAATTTTGGACATACTTTTGCACATGCTATTGAAATGGCTTGCGTAGAACACAATAGTGAAATCTACAGACATGGAGAAGCAGTAGGAATAGGTATGATATGTGAACTTTTTTTATCAAAAAAGAAATATCTCCTTTCAGAGTTAAAAGATCTTCTTAAACTTTATAAAATGCCTATTTCAATAAAAGTTCAAAACTTGAATGATAAAAAAATTCTTCAAAAAAAAATTTACGATAATTTGTTCTTAGATAAGAAAAAGATTGGTCAGCATCCAAGATATATTAAAATTCATAGTATAGGAAATTCCTACGTCGAAGAAATTCAAGACTTACATTTAGCTAATGATATAATTTATCAAATAATTGATCAGTAACAATATTTTTAAAATATAATTTAACAACATTAAATGAATGTAAAATACAGAAGTGATATAGACGGTTTAAGAGCTGTTGCAGTTTTATCCGTGATTTTTTTTCATATTAATATTATTTATCCAAATTTTAATTATTTTCCAGGAGGTTATGTTGGAGTGGATATTTTTTTTGTAATATCTGGATACTTAATAACAAAAAATCTTATATCAGAAATAAATAGTAAGAATTACATAAATACAGCATGTAACTTCTACATAAGAAGATTGAGAAGGATAATTCCTGCGCTATTTTTAGTTTTATTTATAAGTTTTTTTATCTTCTCAATAGTACTTCTCCCTAATGATTTAATTACTTTTTCTAAGTCTTTACTATCTTCAATCTTTTTTATTTCTAATCACTTTTTTCATCTAAATCAAATAAGCTACGCTTCGGAAACAGCAAATATAAATCCACTGCTACATACTTGGAGTCTGTCAGTTGAGGAACAATTTTATTTATTTTTTCCTTTTTTTTTAATTTTAATTTATATTTTTTTTAAAAAAAAAATTAAAATATTTTTTATAATAATAATTTCTTTATCTATAATTCTCTCTGAATATTTAAGTAGAAATCATCCAGTATTTAATTTTTATTTCCTACTGAGCAGAATTTTTGAAATATTAATTGGATGTTATTTAGCAACAGAAAAATTAAAGTCACCAAATAAAAAAAATTTTAACAATTTTTTTTATTTTTTAGGTTTTTTCTTGATTTTTTTTTCAATATTCTTTTTTGAAAAGAATACGAAGTATCCCTCAATAATGACATTATTTCCAACAATAGGCACATACCTGCTTATCAAATACTTTAAAAATAAAAATAATCTCAATTTTTTAATAACAAATAAATTTTCAATTTTTTTTGGTAAAATTTCTTATTCCTTATATCTTTGGCATTTTCCTTTTATTTCATTTATAATAATACAAAATATCAAACCTAATAATTTTTTATTTTTATTATATTTTTTTACTATTATAACGTTAAGTTTTCTTACATTTAAATTTATTGAAACTCCATTTAGAAACAAAAAAATAATAAGTAACAAAAAATTTTTTATATATTTATTTTTTTCACTAATTTCTTTTATTTTAGCTGTATCTTATGTGATTAAAAATAAAGGTCTTCCAAATAGATTCGACAAGTTTTATCTAAGTTACGATTTTGAAAAACCTTCATACAATAATTTCGCTATTAATGAAAAATCTTGTTTTCGAAGGAATGCTAATTTTTGTAAAAGTGAAGATAATGATAGCAGAAAAAAAATTATATTAATTGGCGACTCTCATGCTTCTGTACTTCAGAGAGAATTACATAAATATTTAAAACAACATAATTATGATTTTATATTTGCTACTTATAGTTTTTTATATTTACAAGATACAATTCTTATAAATAAAAATACTAGAATTAAAAATGAGGACTATGAAATATATTCAAATAATTTAAAAAAATTAATTGATGAGTCTCCGCCTTCAATAATAATTTATCACGGTAGATACTCTTTATACACTAATGGAAAATATTTTAATAATAATGAGGGCGGTGATGAAGGTGGTCGTTCAGAATATGGTAATATATATATCAAATAATTACACTGAAATTGAAATAGAAAAAAGAATAATTGAGACTATTAAAGAATTTGAAAAAAAAAATCATAAAATTATAATAATATATCCCGTTCCTGAAGTCGGATGGAATGCTCCGCGTTATATTATGAATAAATTTCGATATAAAATGAATGAAAATATTAACTTTTTATTAAACTCTAAAAAAAACTGGTTAACAACGTCTTATGAAGTTTATAGCAATAGGAATAAAAAGATTTTAGATTCTTTTAATCAGTTAAATTCAAAAAATATATCAATAGTTAATCCAGCAAATTTTTTTTGCAACAACATAATTAATAATAGATGCATAATACACGATGATCGTTTTATCTATTATTACGACTATGATCACTTATCTACTCAGGGGAGTAAAATTATTATTAACATGATATCAAATATTATTAAAAATAATTTAAATTAAGTTTTTTTTAATAAATTTTATGTATTTATTTATAAATAACAATATAAACAAAACTGATATTACTAATGATAGTAGTTGCCACAAGTAATGAAGTCTAAAATTATTTAGACCAAAAAAACCATAAAACATCCATAAATTAATAAATGAGTAAAAATTTAAAATTATCGCAAAATAAACATATTTTTTTTCAATTATTATAAATAAAAAAGAAGCCAATATAGCCAGTAGCACTCCATGATTCTCGTGAACTCCCGTTGCAAACACAACATAGGAAAAATATTGAAAAATTAAAGCTGTAAAAAAAACTAACTTACTCGGTCTTTTTAGTACGGTTAGAATATTCAATAAAGTTAAAGATAAAACAAATATTCTTGATACAGAGCTTTCAAAACCCCAGTTACCGGCCTCTTTTGCCACTTTTAAATATTTAAAGTTTAAATTAATTAGATTTTCAATAAATGAATAAGAAATATTCCAGTTGTTAAATAAATCTAAAAATGAGGAATAAAGCCACCAAAAATTTAAACCATTTGCTGAGATATAATTTTGAATGACGCTCCAGTACATATTTTTAATAAAACCTAAAATAGTTTCACTAAAAGTATAATTTTCCGAATATAATAATAATGGCATCAAACCAATTACTATTAAAATGCAAATTATTATAAAAAAAATAAAATTAGTTGTAAATTTATTTATTTTTAAATAATAAATTAAATAAATTGGCATTAATACCAAAGCTAACTGCTTTACAGAGCATGATATAATAAAAAAAATAACAGCTAACAAATATCTTTTATTTTTAATCAAAATTAAAGAGGCTATAAGAAAGAAGATAAAAATACCCTCTACATATCCTAACATTGTGCCACTTAGAATTATAAGTGGATTAATCCAAAAAAATATTGATATTAAAATAACTCTTTTTTGAAATGAAAAAAAAAGAATTAAATATGTTAAAAATTCAAAAAAGATAATTATAATTTTGACTAATATTTTAGTATCAAAATTAAATATTAAAATATTTAATTTATTAAATAAAAAAAAAATATATAAAAAACCCGGAGGATACATGACGGGTAAATTATATGCTTTCCAATTTAAAATATTATCTATTCCAGGATAATATAAAAAACTTATATTATTAAAGTCTTTTATTGCCTCAATAAAATTACAAAAATAAATAAAATCAAATGTTCCTGATGTATTAATAAAAAGAAATCTAAATAAAATACCAAGTATTAAAAAGAAGAAAAAAATTATATAATTTGATTTAAATTCTTGCATATAAACTTGATTTGCCTACTCGTAATACCTAAGCCTGATGGTAAATAAAAACCAAATTTACTTAAATACTCAGAATTGGGAAATTTAGCTCTAAATTTAATTCCAATTTTTTTTAATATTTTCTGTTTATGCATGGGCCAAAAAAAGGCTCTTGTTTCTATGCCCATTTTTTTTAATTTAGACCTTATTTTAGTTGCTAATATTTTTTTATTTTTAATTAACACCCCCACAACCCAATAAACATTCTCAATGTTATTTAAAGATGGTTTTTGAATATAAATATTTTTATTATTCTTTAGATAAGAATAATAAGATTTTCCTATGCTAATTTTCTTCTTTATTATTGAATCTATTCTATCTAGCTGGCTCAAGCCTAGCGCCGCTTGCATATTAGTGAAACGATAATTCCAGCCAAAATCATCATGATTATATCTATTAATTTTTCCGAAACATAAATTTCTTAAACTTTTTACTTTTTCGTCTAAGTGTTTAAAATTTGTTAAAATAACACCTCCTTCTCCTGTTGTGACATGCTTATTAGCATAAAAACTAAAAGTGCTTATATGGCCAAATGATCCGCATAATTTTCTTTTATATTTATGTCCTAACATCTCTGAGGCATCTTCGATTAAATACAAATTATATTTTTTACAAATTTTTATTATTTTATCTATTTCTAGCGGATATCCATAAATGTGGACAGCCATAATAGCTTTTGTTCTTTTTGAAATAGATTTTTCAATGTCATCAATTTTCATATTCCAATTATTTATATCGCAATCGATAAAAACTGGTTTTAAATCTTGTTTTATAATAGAAAGTGCGTTGGATATAATTGTAAAATTAGGCGTAATTATTTCATCACCTTTTTTTAAATCAAGAGACTTTACTGCAATTTCAAGAGCCGCAGTACCATTTGCGACTAAAGAACAATATTTTTTACCAATATATTTTTTTAATTTTTCTTCAAATTCAATTATTTTTTTACCACTTGATGAAACCCAGCCACTTTTTACCACGTTATAAACTGACAAAGCATCTTTTTTTGTTATCAAAACCTGATTGACTGGAATCATTTTAATTTAATTTTCTTTTCTTCTATAGCATCAAATACTTTTTTATCTAATCGCAAATTATATGGCCCTTGCTTGACCTCAATCATTTCAATTGGTTGGATGACTTTAAATCCATGACCACCTTGATTTAAAATTATTATGTTATTTTTTTTTATAATCTTACTAAATAAATATTTTTTATTTTTTGTATAAAAATCAACTCTAAGCTTTCCTTTTAAAATTATTAATACCTCTGAAGTATATTGAATTTTTCTAATATTTTTAAAATGATAATGGGGTTTAATTGAGTGTTTCTTTTTATGTTTTATAAAAGCTACCTGATGACTTAAATCAGCAGGCGTTAAAAAATTAACACCATTCTTTTTAGAAAATGATAGAATATAACCAAAAATTACACCTTTATATGATATTTTTTGTAACATTTCTGAATGACAAAATACATGACTAATATAAATAGTTACAGCATAATTCTGCCAACTTTAAATGAGTCTGGGCATATTAAAGAATTAATTTATGATGTTGCGAAAAATTTCAACAAGACAGATATTCGTTATGAAATAATAATTGTGGATGACAATTCCAAAGATGGAACATGCGAAATAATTGAAAAAATTAATAACAAGAATCTGATTCTAATTCATAGAATAAATAAAAAGCCTAGTTTAGTAGATTCCTTAAATGACGGAATTAAAAAAGCAAAATATAAAAATATAATATGGATGGACGCAGATTATTCTCATCCACCAAAATATATAAAAAAATTTATATATCTTAGAAAAAAATTAAATTTAGATACTTTAATATTTTCTAGATTTTTAAAAAAAAGCATTAGACACTACAGCACAATAAGATACAAATTTTTTCTAATAGAGTATTTTAGTGTACTATTAAATTTTTTGTCTCAAAAAATATTATTTAAAGACATAACAGACTATACGAGCGGATTTATCTGTATTAATAAAAAATATTTACCAAAAAATTTAAATGGATATTACGGAGATTATTTTATAAATTTGGTTGTAAATTTAAAAATTAAAAAAAACTCTATAACAGAGATTCCGTTTATTGAACAAAAAAGGAAGACTGGATTTTCTAAAACTCATAAAAATAAATTTAAATTTATTGTATTCTGTCTTTTTTATTTAAAAACAATTATTAAGTGCTACATCAGAATACAATATAATAAACATATCAAATAATTATTTAATTTTAATTATTTTTGAAATTAAAAAAGTTCTAAAAATTAAGTACCAAGATGGAGAAACATTAAGTTTGCCATATGTATAATTTTTATTTAATTTAAAAAAATTTTTTTTTCTAATTTTATAAATAGATTTTTTAATAAAATTAACATTATTTTCATATAATAAAAGTGTATCTAAAGCGCTTTTTTTATAACAATTAAACGACATAGTATTTATCAGAATACCCACATCAAATCTTTCATGTGTTAATTTGTAAAAAGATAGATTAATTTTTTTCCATCGATATAAAAATTGATAAAAATATATAAATGAACCTCTTTGATTTTCTAAATTTCCAAGATGAAAGTTGTATAAAGGAAATTTTGGAAGTTTTAATAATTTTGGATAATTAATAATTATTCCCAAATCATAGTTTCCAAAGTCATCGTCATAATCTTTATTTATTTTATTTATATATTTATATTTTTTTTTAAAAAAAATTTTTATAAATTGAAAAAATGGGCTAAATAAAAACAATACTGCTATTGATTTTAATTTTCTATTAAGAGATAGAGATTCATATTGAATATAAAATGAGGTATTTTTAGGAAATGAATTTACTATTCTAAATATAAGCGGTCTTGTAAAAAAAGAATCTTTATTAGCAAAAATTTTTACCCGCATTTAGTCTAAATTAAGGATTATTTAATATTCTTATTTAATAATTTTTAAAAAATTATTTAAAAATTAACATTGTAATTTGTATCAAAAAATTTTTTCAGTGCATAAATCAAGCCAATTGAGCTATTAGTAACGGTAAGCTTAACGTGTTACCACGCTTCCACACCCGTCCTATCAACGTCGTAGTCTACGACGGCTCTATAGGAAGAACTAG
>Ga0315899_10000501_pt1 | contig 47024 bp, 35 predicted proteins | sample LakEriMetagenome_2_FD_203518 | JGI IMG/M metagenome (GOLD analysis project Ga0315899, IMG submission 203518) | Freshwater fungal communities from buoy surface, Lake Erie, Ohio, United States - Buoy 4 MA112 | ecosystem: Environmental > Aquatic > Freshwater > Lake | place: USA: Lake Erie, Ohio...
TCGCCAAATGAAGTTTGGTCTTAGCGAAGGCATGGTCACTGCCGCCGGCGCGGGCGGAACGGAGGTTTTCCTGCTCGGTGTCGACAGCGGAGCCGTTCCAGGTCATCGCGTGCACTAAGCTCGAATTCAGAAACCTACCAAAAGCTATTTACACCAGTAGGACGGAATTCCAATTCCGTCCTACTTCGTTTGTGGTCGCACTGGATTGATTTTGCTAGCGTTTTACATTTTGTTAAAGCTTACGGACTGTTACGAATGAACGCAGGGCAAGGAACAATCACGCCCTCATCAATCAATCGTTATTAATTGAGGAGTTAGTACAAGCCGAACACATAGCATAGGCATTCACTTTTAAGTTTCGGTTCCCTCTGTCTGCAGCTAAGCCGTGATCAGATTATGATTTGCGATAAGAACTGCAAAAAGAAGTATGCCATGCGAAGTCAATTTGCGATCGCCTTGGTCTCTTGCCTGACCGTTCACGCTGGTTGCAGCACCACGAAACCCTCGCATTCTGCTACGAACCGCCCGACCCTCATCGCCAAGACGGCCTCTCTGCCAAAAAAGCAGATTGATGCACCGAAGCAGAGTGTTTCTCCGGGACAGATTTCCCCGATTGCAGCAGCTTCGTACGTTGTGGAAGCGGAGGATTATAATTCCGCCGATTCCTCTCTGGTTTCCGCAACGTCGGAACTGGCATACGAGTCTGAGTTCCAAGCCGAATCGTCAGAGACTAGCTACACTTTGGACCAAGTGGAATCGATTGCTCTAGCCCGCAATCCCTCCTTGCAGGCAGCGGAGTATCTGGTCCAGAAAGCTGCCGGGTTACGGTATCAAGTGGGTCTCGTACCCAACCCGACCATTGGTTATTTCGGTCAGCAAATTGCAGCTCAAGGCACTGACCAGCACGGCGTTTTTGTCGAGCAAGAATTTGTTCGTGGCAACAAACTGCAACTTAACCGAGATGTGCTTTCTTCGACTCAGAACGCTCAACAATGGTCGGTTATCGCTCAGCAGTATCGATTGCTAACCGATATCCGAACCGGTTTTTATGAAGCATTAGCTGCACAGCAACAGCTTGAGATAGCCGAGTCCTTGCTCGATGTTGCGAAACGCGGTGTTCAAGTAGCAACAGATCGTTTGGGAGCAGGAGAAGGCAGTCAAATCGATGTCTTACAGTCCCAAACCCTTTTGAGTGAGATTACATTAACTTCTGAGCGGCTTGAACTGGCGTATCGTGGTGCATGGCAACATCTGGCTGCGGTTGCTGGACTCGACGAAAATGTTCCTGTTCGTTTAGATGGCGAATTGAAAAGCGCTGAGGTCACGCCGAATTGGGATAGCGTTCTAGCGGAATTGCTGGCTACGAGCCCAGAGTTATCGATTGCCAATAGTTTAGTTGCTGAAAAGGGGGCTCTCGTTCGACGTGAACAGGCGCAGGTCATCCCGAATGTTACAGGACAATTCGGAGCAGGTTTCGATCGTGGCACCGATTCCGGAATGATCAACTTACAAGTTGCTGCACCGATCCCAGTATGGAACAAAAACTCCGGAAACATTTCAGCCGCTTGCGCCGAGTATCGTCGCGCCCAAGAGGATGTTCGACGATTGGAGCAATCGATTCGTTCGCGATTGGCAGGAGTAGCGCGAGAGTACGACAGTGCCATGGTGGCTGTCAAACGCTACGAAGATGAGATTCTTCCCCAGTCGCAAAAGGGGCTCGAGCTAGCGGAGTCCGCCTACCAAGCGGGAGAGCTTGACTTTTTGCAGGTACTCGTGCTGCGACGAACGTACTTCGAATCCTTGTTAAAGTCGATAGAGGTCAAAGGGCAGCTAGCGGTCTCTGATGCCAAAATTGATGGTCTATTGCTTTCCCAAAGTCTCGATGCTTCCGCCGATTTTACGGCAGGAGATGGTTTGCGTTCCGCATCATTCGGTGGACAATAGGGTTTTATAAATCCTAAGGACCCGTACGCGAACTGTTGATTTAGCTGTAGATTGGCCATTCTTTGCGACCCGTACACGATAAACGCGTCAAGAGTGCCCATCCTACGTGCGCCACGCAGCAGACGGATTGCTCATGTCTCCAAAGAATCTAAACACTTCTAAAATCTTGCGATCGCCGAAGTCGATTCTTTTGATCGTCCTCGTCTTGGTGTTTCTAACCGAATTTTTGGTTATGGTGGTGTTGCCGGTGATTTTACCCCGCCCCATAAGTAAACTCGGAGAAGCCGTCATCGATGCGGTTCTCCTAACGGCTGTCATCGCCCCAGTACTGTGGTGGCTTATTCACGCAGCGAAACGGGCTGAGGATAATCGTCTTCTTGTTGCCCGCGAAGCGGAGGCACTTCGGGGACAACAAATGGCGACACTGGCCCAGCTAGCGACGGGAGTGGCTCATGAAATCCGCAATCCCCTTACTTCGGTGAAAATGTTAGTTCAAGTTCACCTCGGGGTTTTGAGTGAACAAGGCCTGTCGACTGACGATATGCAAATCGTAGAGCAAGAAATTCGTCGAATGGAGAGATCGGTCAATAGTCTGCTTGAATATGCGCGTCCGGAAGCATCCGAATTCAAACCGTTTTCCGTACAGGAGATGCTAAACCGAATGCTAAAGCTTATCCAAGGCAGATGCGAAACCCAGCACATAAAACTGGACGTGAATTTTCCTCAATCCGACTTGATGGTTGAGGGAGACTCCATGCAAATTCAACAGGTGATCCTCAATTTTTGCCTAAACGCGATGGATGCAATGCCTCAAGGAGGAAACCTGCAGATCCGAGCAACAAAAGGAATCGTGGGAAAACAAAACTCAGAAAAACAAAATCGGGATACAATGTCCAATGCAGCGAACAACATCTCCATATCGGTACAGGATACGGGCCCAGGCATAAGCGAGTCTGCCAAGGATCTAATTTACCAGCCATTCTTCACTACCAAACCAAACGGAATTGGATTGGGGCTGGGAATCTGTCAAAGAATCGCAAAAGCTCACGGTGGAAACATTGATGCAATAAACAATCCCAACGGTGGAGCAACGTTCACATTCCATCTGCCTGCGCAGCATGACGTCCGTTGATTTAGCTGGAGGTTGGCCACTCCTGGTAACGAAACAACAATGTTCGATCCACAACTCGATTCGAAATTACCGTAACACTTTGGTTACGGACAAGCTTAACTATGCAACGACTTCTAATTATTGACGACGAGTTACCGATTCTAAAGGCATTTTCGAGGGCTTTCACGAGCCAATCGCTCGAGGTCGTCACGGCCAGCACTGCGACGGAGGGTGAGTCCATATTTGCTGAGCTTCGACCAGATGTTGTCGTGTTGGATATTCATCTACCTGACAGCTCAGGGATAGAATGTTACAAGCGTTTGCGCGAACACGATCCTCGAGTCCCCGTTATTTTTATCACTGGCCATGGTACGGTTCAGTCCGCAATCGACGCCATGAAACTTGGGGCTTATGATTATCTGTTTAAACCACTCGAGTTGAGTGATATGCGCGAGCTCATTGATAAAGCCCTGCGTCTAAGCAGGATGATCAGGATCCAACCCGTGTTAACCGACGAGGGGGAACCATCCACAGATGCAATCGTGGGACGCTGTCACGCAATGAAAGAGGTATACAAGGCGATCGGACGTGTTGCATCTCAAAATCTCACCGTGTTGCTACAAGGAGAAAGTGGTACGGGAAAAGAAGTAGTGGCTCAAGCCATCTATCACAATAGTTCTCGCTCCACGGGCCCCTTTCAAGCGATCAACTGCGCAGCTATCCCGGATGCCCTTCTCGAGAGTGAAATCTTCGGCCATGAAAAAGGTGCGTTTACCGACGCCGTAAGGCAAAGAATAGGCAAGATGGAACAAGCGGACAAAGGAACTCTCTTTTTGGACGAGGTGGGAGACATGTCTCCCATGACTCAAGCCAAATTGCTCCGAGTGCTGCAGGATCAAACCTTTGAACGCGTGGGGAGCAATGATCCAATCAAGGTTGATGTTCGGATCTTGGCCGCAACCAATCACGATCTAAAGCGACTCGTTTCTGAGGGTTTGTTTCGAGCGGATCTTTACTTTCGACTCAGCGTAATCACGATTCAGTTACCACCTTTACGGGAGCGTGGTGGTGATTTGCAAATTTTGAGTGAGTACTTTCTCCGAAAATACAGTCCGGAATTTGGCAAGGATGTTAGATCTGTTGCTCCCGAAACGCTCTCGATGATGGAAGCATATCACTGGCCAGGTAATGTTCGCGAACTAGAAAATGTGATTAAACAAGCACTTCTAACGGCGAGAGGAAATGTCCTCTTACCCGAGTTTCTACCCTCGCTGTCAATGAGTGTCGACAGCCCCGCTCCATTCTCAGAACAAGAGCACTATCCCAGCTTTAAAGAAGTCGAAGAGGCTTTAAACAAAGGGGATTCTAATTTGTACCTCAACACAGTGAACGCGACAGAACGAAGTGTCATTCGGCAAGTCCTCAAACATACCCAAGGCAATCAATTCAAAGCGGCCAGCATTCTCGGCATTTCCCGAGTCACCCTGCGCAGCAAGCTCAAGTCACTCGGTATCGACCTAGAAGATTTCCGATCACCCTAGCGTATCTTGGGCACTCCTGCCCGAGGATTAACAACTATTTGGATGACAAAGAAAGCAACGATTTACAAGTGTGCCGATACACTCCTCCAGACGGGCAGGAGTGACCATCTTACGTCAACAGGGCCCATCACAGGGGCCCATCACACGGGCCCATCCTATGCGGGAAGAAATGGTGAGCGAAGGGGTTAAGCCTACGATCTTTCTATGAGGCATTCACGAGAAAGACTGCCAATCCGAAGATTGTCGCCCACCAATTTCTTTTGCCGACATCGCTCAATGCGACGTTGGATTTGTCTCAAACCAATGGCTGCTCGTGATCACTCGGATCTAGATGAATCTTACTCATCCCGCGAGCAAACCATGGATAGACGCAGGGGATGAATAACGATGTCAACAATGTTGACGTGATCAAGCCGCCGATCACAACGGTCGCAAGAGGGCGCTGCATCTCCGCCCCATCACTCGTTGACAATGCCATAGGTAAAAAACCGAGGCTAGCTACAAGGGCGGTCATCAGTACCGGTCTCAACCGAACCGTAGCCGTCTCCATGGCCACGGCGGACAACGCCATCCCCGTCGCTCGCAACTGCTCAGCAGCTGTCACCCAAACCAATCCATTTAGCACGGCAACGCCGAACAAGGCGATGAACCCAACTCCTGCAGAGATACTGAATGGCATCTCGCGAAGGTATAACGCCATGATCCCTCCCGACGCGGCCATCGGAACCGCGAGGAATATCAACAATGCCAACCGCATAGATCCCAAGCTGGATTGCAACAGAAGCAAAATCAGAATGAGCACTACGGGTGAAATGATCATGAGTCGGCGACTTGCAGATTGTAGGTTTTCAAAATCTCCACCCCAACGGACTTCGTATCCTGGGGGTAATTCTACGGTTTCTGCGACGACTCGCTGAGCATCGGTCACAAACGACGCAACATCTCTACCTCGCACGTTTGCAGAGATGAATGTGCGCCGGCGACTTTCTTCATGTTCGATACTAGGTGGTGTTTCCTCAAGCGTGATCTCAGCGAGTTCTTTCAGTGGAATAGCAGTCCCTTTAGCATCCGCCACAGGGATTTGTTGGAGCAGATTTAGATTCTCTCGCCACACCTTTGGAATTCGCACCATGATCGGATAGCGAGCTCGACCCTCGAAGACTTGCCCCACTTCGTATCCACCGAGAGATTCAACAACATCCAGAACCACTTTTGCATCCAGACCATACTGAGCCAATGCATTAGGTTTGGTCTTGATGGTCAGTGTTGAGAGATTGGCTTGGTAATCCGCCTTGACATCAACAGCACCTGAGATCGATCGAAGAGCAGACTCAATCTCTTTTCCCTTAACTTGTAGGGTCGCAATATCGTCTCCATACAAAAGCACAGCCACATCTGCTTTCACCCCAGCAACCAATTCGTCCACTCGCATCTCGATAGGTTGCGTGAATCCAAACGCAACCCCAGGCACGTTAGCATTTAAGTCATCAGACATTTCTTGAATGAGTTCATCACGGGACTTCTTGTCAGGCCATTCGTGAACAGGCTTCAGCAGCACCCAAACGTCTGTTTGATGAACCCCCATCACATCGTTAGCAATTTCAGGACGCCCCGTTTTCGAAAACACCGTTTTGACTTCAGGATGGTTTTCGAGCAGTATCTTTTCGATTTGCGTGGACATATCGATCGACCCTTCTAAAGTCGCGCTCGGCAATCGTAATGCCTCGACTAGCAAATCACCTTCCTCGAGCCGAGGCATAAACTCAGCACCTAGATTTCTCGCCATTGGAAAACTAATAACTAGCAATGCAATCGCGGATGCAATCGTAACCACGGGATGTTTGATCGCGGCCGTAACAACAGGTACGTAAACCCATTTCACCATCCGCACCAACCATACGTCCTCCTCTTTAAGTTTCTTGGGCAAGAAGATTGACGCCATCGCGGGCATAAACGTCAATGCCAGCAACATTGAGCCTGCGAGTGCGAACAAAACCGTTAATGCCATCGGCCGAAAGAGCTTGCCCTCGGTCCCCTCGAGCATCAAGATGGGCAAGAAAACGACTGCGATAATCAGAACCCCGAATATCGCCGGCTGTAGTACTTCGACTGCAGCATCGCGAACCAAGTTCTCATGAGTAGTCTTGCCCCCCTCGTGCGATATCTTGCGAATACAGTTCTCGATCATGATGACACTGCCGTCCACGATAAGCCCAAAGTCGATGGCCCCCAAGCTCATGAGGCTCGCGGTTACTCCCGTGGTGAGCATCACATTGCATGCGAATAGCATCGACAGCGGAATGGCTGTCGCCACGATGATCCCCGCTCGCAAATTCCCTAGCATGATGAGCAATACCACGATTACGAGCAACCCGCCCTCGTTCAGGTTGGTGAGGACGGTTCGCAGAGTTCTGCCAATCAGAGCCGCTCGATCATAGGTGACTTCGAGCCTGACTCCTTCCGGCATTGTTGACTCAATCTCAGTAAGCCGTTCTTTCACGGCCTCGACAACTTGTCGCGAGTTTTGGCCAATGAGCATCATCACCAAACCGGTTACGATTTCTCCTCGGCCATCTCGCGTTACAGCACCTTGGCGAGTCATAGGTTCGATACTTACCGCCGCAACATCGCGAATCAATATGGGGTTACCATTTGAATCACGCTCTACCACGATCGCCTCAATATCTGCGATAGAAGTTAGGAGAGACATGCCCCGAATGAATCGCTGCTCTCCGTTATGAACGATGTAACCGCCCCCTGCAGTGCTGTTGTTGTTTTGGAGGCGACTGAACAATTGATCAATTGTGATTCCGTTACTCGATAGCCTATCGGGATCGGGCTGAATTTCGAACGTTTTGTAATAGCCTCCATGTGTGTTGATCTCCGTAACACCGGGCACTTGGCGCAATCGCGGCGAAACATCCCACTCAAGCATCGTTCGGAGCTCCATCGCAGAGTGCTTCTCACTCCGCACCTCGAATTGGAGTATCTCCCCGAGCGCCGTAGTTAACGGCCCAACTGTCGGCGTTCCGTAGCCTGGAGGAATTTTCGTCGTGGCATCGGTAATCCTTTCCGCTACCAGTTGTCGAGCTCGGTATATATCCGTTCCCTCTTCAAAGACGATAGTGACAACAGATATGCCAAACTTGGACACGCTACGCAACTCTTCTACATCAGGCAGACCACCCATTGAACTTTCAACAGGATAGGTCACATAGCGTTCTACCTCGAGCGGTGGTAACGACCCCGCTTCGGTTACCACTTGCACTTGGACATTCGTCATGTCAGGGATAGCGTCAATCGGCAGCTTGAACGCCGAATAGACACCTGCAGCCGCCATCAACATGGTCAGAATAAGAACGAGGCCGCGATTAACGACCGAAAACTCAATAATTTTAGCAAGCATGATTCGAGGCTACTCAGTTTCACCTTGAAGCAATAATTCTGACTTCAAGAGAAATGCTCCGCGAGCAACAACGGCATCACCCAAATTCAATCCGTCCAATACTTCAATCCAATCCTCCGTAGATTGGCCAGTCCGAACATCAACTTTTCGGAACCGCCCCCCGCCCAAATTGACAAATGCAAATGAGTGATTTTCGTGTTGGACGATTGCGTTCGAAGAAACCGTTATCGCTTCTCTTGGTTTTCCGATGGGAATCGTGACGCGAACAAACATCCCCGGACGCAAGAGGCCCTCTTGGTTATCAATGGTGGCAATGAGTGGAATGGCCTTCGATTCACTATCGATCTCTCGCCCTACAAAACTAACCGTGGCATCAAAACTTCGGTGTTCCAATGCTGGCACCTCCACCTTGATTTTCGTTCCTGCTATCAAGGAGATGGCGGACCAATCACCTTCTCTCAAATTAGCAGAAACGTAAAGAGAAGTCGTATTAGCCAGAACCAAGATGGAATCACCTTTGGAAACTCGCTCCTGATTAGCGAATCCTCGCGATTCAATGGTCCCAGAGAATGGTGCCCTTATCTCCAATCGCGAAAGCGCCTCCTCGCTAGTCAAATTCGTGGAATCTTCGTTGTCTTTATACCCCAACAAGGCTTCTAAGAGCTGCTGAGCTAGGTTGAACTGTCTTTGGGATTCAGCGACTTTCGCTTCGGACTCTAACTTAGACTGCGTCGAGTTATAGATAGCTTGATCGCATGCGGTTTGAAAAGTGGAGCGGGCAATTTGAAGCTCCGCTTGTCTCTCTCTGATCGTGCGACCTGGAATAGCCCCCGTTTCCGCTAGGGGCTGAATGTTACCGAGGAGTTCTTGAGCCAACTGTAGCTTTGCATGTGCCGTTAGTATTTCTTGTCGATAAACCCCCAACGCGGATTCATCTATGTTTAACTCACTCGTTGTCACATTGGCGGGTGGCGTAATCTTGACAAGTAGTTTGTTTAGATTCTCCGAGATGGTCGACTCCCGATTCAGGATTTGGGTCGCCAGATCCAGCTCCCTCTTTCGCTTGATGACCTCTGATCTTGCTTGGCCAATCTCTGGACTGCGCAAGATTGCGATCAATTCACCTCGCTCGACTTGTTCACCTGGAGTGACAACTATTTCCTGCAATAGCCCGTCGAGGGGTGCTTTGATGTCAACGTGCTTTCGCTCATCGTATTGGATTCTACCCGTGATAATGTTGGCGATCTCAAGAACACTTGACTGCACCGCAGCTGTTTCCAGATTCGCGGCTGTCAGCTTACCTTCTGGCAAGGTAACAATATCGGTATCATTTTGGGCGTTGAGGGAAGCCTCGTGTGAATCTGTTTGCGTCGACTGATTTAAAAGCATATGGACCGAGTACCAGCAGCTAACCAACAAGATCGCGACGATAAGTCCCGGTATAATTTTTTTGATGAAATGGTTCATGGCAATGGTTCGTTTGGGCAGGCAACACCCTTTAGTTCAAGGCCGATAAAGGTGAAAAATGGCAAGCAGACGATTCAAACGCATGCTATGACGATCTTTGGTACGCAATAATCGTGCCAATTCATTTCCCTAGGGAAATGCTTACGAAAAGCCCGTTTTGATTTCCGAGCTACGAAAAAGGGAAAGGGTTTAGTCAGTCAGGTGGACAAGTTCTTTCCAAACCTTTTGTAGTCCGCCTAAGATTTACCTAATGCGTTTTCACTACCACTCGTATTCCAACGCCAGTCCACTGCTGCCGGAGGTGGAGAAAGGAATTAATCTCCATTGAGTATCCCCTCTTTCTGTGTGATCTACCGCTGTGGCCGCGACGTAGGCCATGGCCCACCCCAGTCCGATTTGCGAAGGATAATGAACATTGTCGTTGACTCGAGAAAGAGGGCCAATCGCAGACCCTAAATACCAAAGTGATTTTTTGACCGGATCCTCAGTCATCTTGGCTGCGGTGATAAATGGCAGAGAGGACATAAAGGCATGGCCACTTACCCCGTTATTGTCTTGGAATGGTTGCCACTCTGAACCTTCGACGGTCTCTCCCGGCCTCGATGCACCTGTAACGAGCTGCATCGCAATTAGCGGCGGTGCCCCGACAACAAAGCCACGCATCGATCGCTCCCCCCAATCACCAAACCGTTCCATCTGAGGTGAGCTATCAAACACTTCCCCTGTTAGCCAAGCAGCTCCCATGATGGGAAGTGTATAGAGTCCCTCCCCCAGCTCTTTATTCGCGTGAAGAAACTCGAACCATTCATCACTGGTCGCACCCGCAACCGAAGATTGAAAGTGTTTTTGAATTTGATGATCTAGCTGCGTGTTGGCGAAAATGCCACCTATTGCAAACGCACCTCCCAATCCTAGTAACGAATCGCCCGAGTAATAATTCTTTTGGTCATCCAAGAGGCGCTGAAGAAGCGAATCACGATTCTTCTCTATCGGGACAACCTCGCTTAGTCCGAAAGGATCGATCACGATGGACTCTCGAGACCCGAGATAATCGGAGGAACCATCGAAAGTAACGAGTGGGTCGCTGGCTTGAATGTCCTGACTGCGAACCATAGTTTTTTCTTCGGAAATGAAACGAATCGGTGCACCTGATAACTTGGCGTCCACATTGTCGAGGCTTACTTTCCGATAGACTGAAGATCGCTTGGTCGCTCCGTTAGAAGTCGCTTCTTGAAACGCTTGGCAACCGAACAATCCCACCCCAACCATGAATAGAAAGATCAGTACGATGTGACGCAACTTGGAAACCGTGCCTTCTATTCTCAAATTGTCTTTTCAAAAAAGGGCTGAGCGATCAGAGATAGCGACCGATTCATCTTCAAGTCAACGGCGTTCGAAGGTTCTTAGACGGAGTAATAAGGCTCAACACGAATAGGATATTCGCCTCTATTTGGATAGACATTGACCAGTGTCGCTGTGGTTTTGCGTCGATAGTGCACAGGGCCACTGGAAAGAAACTGTCCAGTGTCAAACTAGGTTAAGGGCAGGAAGATTTCTCGTTTTCGCGAAAACTGCGGTAATTTGTAAGACCAAAAGGCCCGCCGCTTTTGCGTCGCTGCTGTCAGCAGGGGTAGCCCACGGAGGGGAGTATCTTTTAAACTATTCAGCTCCTCGGGGGCATTGCTACTCCGGCTACAAATTGCCCCCACTCGAGCCCCCAATTCGACATTTAACCTGGAAAAAAGAACCACAGTGACCTTCGCATACGACAAAGCCGCTCTTCGAGAAATCGTTCTTCAATATGCATTGAAATTCGGCCAATTCACCTTAGCTAGCGGAAAACAGGCTTCTTACTATCTCGACTGCAGGACAATTACACTCCATCCAAAGGGCGCTAACCATATCGCTGCCGGAATGCTCGACGTGATCGCATCGGGCGTGTTTGGTGCTTTGCCCGATGCTGTCGGTGGGTTGGCGATCGGGGCCGACCCCATCACGGCCTCCATCGTTGTTCATGCTGGCTTGCGAGACATGCCCCTACTAGGCTTCATGGTTCGCAAAGAACCGAAACAACATGGTACAGGCAAACTAGTTGAGGGCCCCGTTACTCCCGGTATGAAGGTCGTCATTGTCGAAGATGTGATCACCAGCGGCGGAAGCGCCCTCAAAGCAGCCACCGCGGCCCGCGAGTTCGGTTTGGAGGTGATCGGAGCCGTCGGCATTATCGATCGTCTCGAAGGAGGCCAAGCCAACTTTGATGCGGCCGGTATCCCGCTTAAGACCTTGTTCACGATCGAGGACTTTCTCGAAAAGAAGTAGTATGCCAGAACTTCCCGAAGTGGAGACGATGCGACGAGGCTTGCTGCCCATCGTTGGCAGCACGATCGTACTGGTAGAATATCCCGCGATTCCGTATCGACCGATCGTGGTTTATCCCAGTCGCGAATCTCTCGCAGATAGAGTCACCGGACACACGATTACCGCTGTCGATCGGATTGCCAAGCGTGTTCTCGTGAGGCTGACATCAAGAGACTCCGTTGTCATGCAGCCTAAGATGGCCGGAATCGCTATGCTCTCCGACCCGCCAAGCGATCAGCATATTCGAGTTGTTTTCCATCTTCGAAATGTACATGGAGGACCGTCGCTACCCTCACAGTTTCTTTACTGGGACAGACGTGGACTGGGTACCGTTTGCCTGTGGACTCCAGAAGAAGAATTGAAGTATCTCGGTCCAGACAGCCTCGGCCCCGATGCGCTCCTGGTCGATGCCAAATCGTTCGCATCTCGATTCCGTGATTGCAAGAAAGCAGTCAAAGTGGCGTTGCTCGATCAAACACTTGTCGCAGGAATTGGAAACCTCTACGCAGCCGAGATTCTATTCGCTGCCAGGGTCTCGCCAGAAGCGCGTTGTTGTGACCTTGCTACTTCGAAATGGCGCTCGATCCATGAGCACTCACAACGAATTTTATTGAAAGCGATCGAAAACGAAGGTTCCACGCTAAGCGACGGGACTTACCGTAACGCCATTAACGGTGAAGGCTCCTACCAGAATCATCACTTGGTATACGATCGAGAAGGCGAGCATTGCACACGATGCAAGAAGGGAACAATCGTAAGAATCGTTCAAGCGCAGCGAAGTACGTTTTATTGCCCGAAATGCCAAGCTTGATTCAGAATCCAATCCCAACCCGCAGCGTAAGCAAGGGATCAGTACGCCGGTAAACGTTCCCGAAGCATCAGCAACGCGAACGCCAATCCCCCTAGGTACCAATCGCATGCGACGGATCTGTTCGCCGGTTCGCGCGATCTAGGCCGGGGTTAGAAAAGGGCAATCCCTTACCTTGCGGTCGCGGACTGGTATTGAAGACCGTCCTTCGCTTACACTTCGGGTTGGGATCAATACAAAACCTATCCAGGCATGCTTCGGAGAAACTGGATCTTGAGAATGGCGACGCACGTGGGTCCATGCGTGATTTCGCTGTCCATGACCATGCGGACCGCTTCCGCAAAAGAAACGCGAAAGCACTCAATCTTTTCCGTTGCTTCTGGATTGGGATCCATAAACGACAAATCTGTCGCTAGGAACAGTTTGGTTGGCGACCACAACGCTGCAGTCAGAGGATCCACCGTGCCAATCTCTTGAAGACATCCAGAAACGACACCGATCTCCTCGGCTAGCTCACGCTTGGCGGCCAGCTGAGCGGTCTCATTGTCTTCGATACCGCCACTAACACCCTCGATCGTATCACGTCCGACCGCATAGTGAAATTCCTTGGTTAGGTATAAGTTGTCATCGTGATCAATTGCGATGACGCAGACTCCGGGTTTGATGCGAACAGTAGAGTAAGTCCCTGGATTGCCATCAGGACGAACCACAGAATCGCATCGAACTTTCAGCCATGGATCCTCGTAAACAACCCGACGTTCTTCAATAGTCCATGGTCCATAGGGATGATGAGGGGGAAACTCATCTCGAGAACTCGGGTGCAAGGGTAACCTCTACGGATTAGCTGTTTCACTCTTTTGCGACGGTAATTGCTGGGATTCCTTGGCACGAGCAAGATCACGAGCAATGTCGCCAACGCTTTCTAACAACGACAACTCCAGAGTGTAATCACCATCGGCAGTTACGTCACCCTCGACATCAGAAACTTCCCAGGATTGCGAAGCCATGCATGTGTCAGTCAAGCGTGCGTTAACGTCCGATGCAACGTTGACCAAATCATCATTACCCAAATGTATTCCCAATCGATTCGACATTGCTTTGCGCAAAAGCAAGTCTTCGATGTTTCCCTGTATGGAGTAATCCGATTCATCACTAACCGACTCGATTCCGTAAACGCGCGACTCCGACGAACTACGCGACGACTTGAACAATTCCGTAAACTGCGACCAACCCAAAGCGTAAACATAAGGGGAGTGCATGGTAGCTAGAGAAGTCGAGTGGTCGCGCATGGGATTACCGCCTTGGGTTAAAGTGATGGTGACACCACTTTCCTAGGTCAACTCCGTTCGGTTGCAAACCGCCCCCCTCAAAACTTCGGTTTATACACGTAACAGCGTCAATTTTTCACGCGAGTATGCTGGTTGTAACGATTTTGATGCTATCGAACTATCTCGATCCTGATAATTGCAAGACGACAAATCTAACGGACCAAACTAATCGTCTAAAGGAATTACCTTTTGACCACTATAGAATTTTGTAATATCGATCCCATGTTTCTGCTCGTCCTCCATAAGCTTTAGACGCAACTCAAGCCTCTCCATTCGACGCTGAATCTGTGGGATCATTTCTAACGTATTGCTTACAACCTCATGTTTGGGGACGGGTGGATACCCCAATTGCCGCTGCATGGCCGAAAACAAAAACAGAGGATCCTTTTTTCGATTTGCGTAGGCGATCTTTCCCTCTCGCTCCCCAAACAGTATGGGATACTCCGCCTCGGCATCTGGCCCAAGGTGCCTCTTACGATAAGAGACAAACTCTTGGCTTCTTCCATAAATCAAATCTGCCAAGTCCACAAAACCCAACTGTCGCCGCACTATAAGAATCCACTCTTTCCAATTGGCATCGTAAAGTGGATCTTCGCTCATGGCCTTTAGCCCTTGATCGTAATTGAGCCTGTTCCTGCACAACGTTTCAAACTGATAGAAGAAGAAACCTTGCCGATTGTCAGATCGTCCTCGATAGTCAGCTTCATGCTTCAATATTTTAAGTGCCGTCTTAAAATCGAAACGCCCTCGATCCGACTCAGATTGCTCGACAATAAAGGTCTGAAACGGGGTAAAGTAATGACTAATTTTTCGCATGCCGGGAGCCATCACTCCGGAATGCTTCAGCTCTGCTGATAGAAACGCTATCGCCATGGGCAGCTTGGTCGTTGCCAAAACCTCAAAACGGCATAGCTCGAGTAGCTCTTGAAGCGTGATATCTTGCCCAAGCCGCTCGAGAAGAACTCCAAAGAAATGAGATTGTTCAATGAATTCTTCGCGATCTAACATGGAAGCCTGACCGGTCATTGCCTGAACAGAATGAGGCGCAAATAAAATGAGCCGAGGCTTTAACTCCTCGGCTCAGGAACTGCTCTAATATACAGTCGATCGCTTATACAGTCGATCGTTTACTAGTGTCCACTAGCGGCTTGCCCATTAATCGTTTGAGGCTTGTATCCACCCTTGGACTTAAAGTAGCCGATCAAGATCAAATAGCAAACCAACATGAACGCTGGGAACATGGTGATCTTGGCAAGTGACGATTGCTTGGCTCCCATTGCCAATTCTTCGACCTTTTTCTTGGTTTCAGCTTCCAGTTTGGCAACCTTTTCTGTGTCAACGGCTTGGTAGCTACCCAAGAAATAGGTCGCATCCTTGGATACTTTTTCGTAAACCCCAGGCAGTTCCGCGACGATCGCGGTCTTGGCCGACTCTTCTTGCATGTAACCAATAACAGGGTTACCAAGAACACCTACCGTGAGCATCCCGATCCCAGCGATCGCGTTGAGCGTCAGCGCGCCACCCTTAGGGAATTGCTCCGCCACCACACCCAACATGGTAGGCCAGAAGAACGTCTTGCCCACACCGTAAAGAGTCGCCGCAGCAAAGATCAATGCCATGCCTTTGACTACGGACAAGCTATAGAGACCAACAATCGCGAGCACCGAGCACGCAGCCAACAAGCCGAGCGGGGACAATGCCTTGACGATCGGCCCAGCAAAGAATCGCAACACCATCATGATGGCAGAGGTATAGATCAGAACCCAAAGTGGACTAAATCCAGCTGCCTTCATTGGCTCTTCCATAATCCCGGTGATTGCGCCGTCTGTTCCCAATTCCGTTGTTGCGAGAGGCATCATGATCAAGCACAAGAAGATCATCATGGGCCGACCCAACGACTTGCAATAAACTCCGTAAATAATCGATCCGACAACAATCGGAATATAGACTGCGTATGCAGGCCACAGGAAGGTCTCACCGAGGTTTCGGAAGATCAAGAACAAGGCGAGTGCAGCTCCAATCACACCAAACTCACCGAGCATTTCCGCGTAAGTGGCTCCCATGGAAACTCGTTCGCTAACAGGGAACTTGGCTTTCGCCAACATGATCAAGTAAACAACAGCAGGAATCGCGATGATGTAGACCAATAGTCTCCAATCTTCTGTTGCTGACTTGCCTAGGCCTAGAGTGATCAAACCACCGATCACCAATCCACCAGGCCAACCTGCGTGCAGCATGTTGAGGTACTTGGTTTTTTCTTTGCTGAACAGAGTTGCGACCACGGGATTGATGAACGCTTCTACCGTTCCGTTACCAAGACCCAAGATAATGGAGCCGATGGTCAAGAAGTTGAGCCCCTTGGCCTGTGCGGCTAGCAAGGCCTCGCCTTCGAGTCCCGGTGCCTTAACAATGCTGTGTGCGTAAAGAGCAAACGCAGCGTAAAGCGAATAGCAAACAACGCTAAAGAACATTGCCGTTCGATAGCCGATCTTATCGATCACCAAGCTGAACAAAATGATACTGATCGAGAAGGACCAGATCCCGTGCCCGAACAACGTTCCCGCTTGAACGGTATCAAGCCCAAAGTCACGCGGCCACATCTCAGCCGTGTTACACATAAACGCACGTGAGATAAACGCGAACGCTGTCGTAATCAGCGCGATGAAGCACCCCCAAAACATCAGCATGGAGGGCTTCTCATTGGATTGAGAGTCTGTCATTTTTCTTCGAAACTAAAAGAAGTGAGAGGGACGGTGATTTAAGGAGTGAAGTGTAATCCGCCACTGGCCGTTACGCTACAGTGGATAAGTCACCCAAAAGCACGTTTTTCTAACTTATTGAGCCCTTTCCTTATGGCAAAAGCTCCGATTTGGTAATCTAGACGGTTTGCCTCGGGCTTAACGACTGCCAAGGCTGGGTTTCCACGACTATGGGAGAGCATCACGGAATGTCATTACGATTCGCTATTAGCTCCGTTTGTATAGCTTTTCTGGTTCTCTTAGCAGTTTGCTCCGACGCTTACTCGCAAATTGCTCGCTACCAACTGGGCAAACAAGTCATCGCCTTTGAGGAAGCGTTTGAGCCCGTAAGCCAAAATCCCGCCGAGCGTGCTAAACCAATGCGAGATCTGCAAAACGCCGTTCGCTCGTTCTTTGCGTTGTCACTTCCTGAAGCGGAAAAGGCGATCGACCTGGCTCGATTGTCATTGCTGCCTAGCGCGACTCGGGAAGTACTCGAGCCTCTAGCAGGCCTTAGGCTCCGAATCGCGAACAGATGGCTTGAAACGGATGATGCCAAGCTCGAACTCTCACTAGTCGATGCTTATGAACGCGAGTCATTCTCTCTGCCAAACATGCTTTCGATGGAGGTGGAAGTAATGCCTCTCATTCATCACACATCGCGCAATAATTCTGCAAACGGTCACAGCCATTCGCCAGTCTTGTTGCAAGAAGAGTATTCGATTCCCGATCTGAAGTGGGTGGGATCTTTGAAGCTTTCAGAGGAAGGGGACTTTATCGTAAGGCCAACGCTAAAGATCGGAATGGATCGACTCGAGTTGCCTTGGTATATCGTATCGGTCACTCGCGATCGGGATCAGCGGCTTGAAAAGGTCTTAGCGCAAACGAAACAAGCTCGCGAGTGGAAGTCGGATTGGTTCGGATCGACGTTAAAGCTAAACAGCTCGACATTGCGATCCCTATCACGCAATTCGTATCTGGAAACAGACTTCCCCGCTCATCAGATCTTGGTATGGCTTGAGAAGGCAATCGAAAAAGAGGGCAACGCTGGAATCGTTGAAGCAGCATATGGCAACGGACAATACTGGCTGGATTTCAGCAAAGAAGCGCGATCGGGCGTTGTCCGAGTTCAATTCCCTAACGCGATGAATTCGGGCTCTACGAATCAAGATCAAAAGCTACCAGTCATCGTCGCGTATCACGGCGCAGGTGGAAGCGAGAACATGTTTTTCGATGCGTACGGAGCGGGGCGTTTGGCGAGACTTGCACGAGATAATGGCTATCTTATTGTCACACCTCGGCAGCCATTGATGGGAGCCATGCTACCCATTGATTTGCTTATTGACCAGCTCGCGGAACTTGCACCAATTGATCGAAGCAAGATTGTGGTAATCGGGCATTCCATGGGAGCCGGGCAAACAATTAGCCAACTTGATAAATATCCCGGCATTGCTCAGTCCGCCGTGATTTTGGGAGGTGGACGAGCCGTACAAAAGCCTGATTCCTGGAAAGGGATCAAGGCATATGCAGCAGCGGGAGACAAAGACTTTGGACTCTCTGGGACACAAGCGTTTGCCAAGTCTTTGGGCCAGATGGAATCCAAACCAGAGCTTGAAATCTTTGAAAATACGGAGCACTTGGGCATCGTCCAAGTCGCCTGGGACAGCATATTCCGTTGGTTGGAGCCGTCCAAATAACTCTGATCTAGATTACAATGCCGATCACTAAATCGAACTTTTCCTTGGTGAGTTCACCAAGGAGGTTGGCTCGTTTACTCTTTTGAAAATTGCGGAATGCCGTCATCGTACTTTGACGCTCTTTGCCAGTATGTACCGGCGATCGAGTCTCTCAAAAACTACAACTACAATAGCTTTCGAAAAGACTTCTTTGCGGGCCTAACCGTGGCCGCCGTCGCGGTTCCGCAAGCGATGGCGTACGCTCTTATCTTCAACTTGCCTGTCGAGATGGGGCTCTACACCGCCATTATCATGACTGCGGTCGGGGCGTTGTTGGACTCCTCGAAGCAACTGATCAACGGTCCGACCAACGTGATCTCGATCGCCATGCTCAGTGCTCTGACCTTGGCATTCGGCGAATACTCGAATCTACCTGTCGAACGTCAACAGGAATGGCAAAACGCGGCGGTCATGATGGCACTCATGATCGGCGCGATTCAAACCGGGATCGCCTTGTTTCGGTTCGGTGACTTGTCACGGTTCATATCCCATTCCGTCATTATCGGGTTTACGATCGGGGCATCGATTCTGCTTTTGCTGGAACAGATGAAATCGGTCTGCGGATTAAAATCGGTCGGCGATGTGCATGACCACTTTTTGGTTCGCTTCTATCGGACCATGACCGAAGGGGGAAACGTTCATTGGCCAACGCTTGGGATCGCAATCTTTACCGTTGCGACGGTTTTGGTCATTAACGCCATCAACAAAAAGCGGAATTGGTCTCTGCCCGCTTTACTGATGGCGCTAGTAGCATCGGGCACACTTCTGTGGCTCATCGATCCCAAACGAGAACTGGGCGTAAGGCTACTGGATCCCGTACCAAGAACTCTTCCGTCGTTTGAAATTCCGACCGTGGACTGGAACCTCTTACGAACACTATCGAGCAGTGCGCTGGCAATCGCGTTCTTAGGATTATTAGAAGCCATGGCGATGGCCAAAGCGATCGCGTCCAAGACGGGGCAAACGCTCGACATGAATCAACAGTGCCTCAGTGAGGGAGTTGCAAATCTGGCTGGTAGTTTCTTTCGATGCTTTCCAGGCTCTGGTTCGTTAACCCGTTCTTATATCAACCATGCGGCGGGAGCAGTAACACAATGGTCTGGAGTTATCAGTGCCCTCGGTGTCACGGCTACGATTTTGTTGTTCGCTCCCTTGGCCCAGTACATCCCGCGAGCGGCATTGAGTGGCGTCTTGATTCTGACTGCCTCGCGAATGGTAGAACCAAAGGCCATTCTCTATGCCACGCGAGCCACTCGATTTGATGCGCTGATTATGGCGGCTACTGCGGTATCGGCGGTCTTTATCTCGATCGAGTTTTGCATTTTGATCGGGGTCGTATTGTCCTTTGCTCTTTACGTCCCGAGGGCGGCCCAAATCCATGTTAGCGAATTAACGCTGACCAACACTCGCATCATTCGGGAAGCGACAAAAAACGATGCGCTCTGCTCTTATGTACGAATTTTGAACATCGAGGGAGAAATGTTCTTCGGCTGCGCCCCGGATCTTGAGAAGCGGATTCGCGAGTTTGAAGAGAGTTTGCCGAGCACGCTCGAGATTGTGGTTTTGCGATTGCGACGAGCCAACAACCCCGACGCAGTGGGTATTAAAATCATGGAGGACTTTGTTCACCGCATGAAAGCCCGCGGCATCACATTGATCTTCTCTGGTGTCCAATCCAACATGTCCGACGTAATGCGAAACGTCGGATTAGATTTGGTTGTGGGTCGCGATAACATTTTCCGCGAGGAAGCAGAAGTGTGGGCGAGCACCTTTAATGCAGTTAAGAAAGCGTACGCCAAGATCGGCGACAAGCGATGTGAACATTGCCCCAATCGCGGTATCGCAACCGAGCAACGAAGCGATTGGTCGTATATGATCTAAAATCGAAGAGACATGGTTAACCACTGGCACCCATTATAGGTCGGTAGCTAGAGCAACTAATTCACGTCTATTTCTCAAGATACATTTTTCGGATCAAGCAGTGTCTCCACGGAATAGGGACCTAAAGTAATCCAAAAAGGGAACCTTCAATCTTTCATCAATTTCTCTCCATGTGGCTTCCAGTTCACACCCCTGAAGAATTAGCCACCCGATCGCCAATCCACCTAGCTCCCCCCGCATGCTCAGTGTTATGCACTAAGCCCTTCTTCGTCCATCCCCTTCAATTCTTCGATCCAGACTCGAATGTCATTGTCGTATTCGCTGGCTAAATTGCTAAGAACCAACTGACGATGGAAGGACGCAGCACCCTCTTGTTGAAGCTCTGCAGCTTCGGCACTAGGAAAACGTCGTGCCGGATCAGGGGAAATGAGTCCACGACAGAAATTCATCAAATGCCCATTGCAGCTTACCTCAGGTGGCAGCAGTTCAGGAAGTCTCGATGAGAGAGTACGCTTTTGTTCAAGTAGCTCTTTGTAAGAATCGGTCTCCGAGAAACATGGCTGGCCTGATAACAATTCGACCAGAACGTAACCGAGACTTGCAAGATCGCTTCGTGGTGAAATGGAGTTGCTTTCCAAAACTTCAGGGGCAGCATAGACCGGCGTGCACGTAAACAAGCTAGGTTGATTACTGGCTTCAAAAGCCGAACCAATATCAATCAGCTTGGCGTGACCGCTCCGTTTGATCATGATATTGGAAGGTTTGATATCTCCGTGAACGATGTTCTCTCGATGCAATGCAGCCAATGCGGCCAAGCAATCACGAACGACGGCCACGGCGACTCCCGCTTTCAATCGAGCGTGGGTTGGACCAGCGGTCGCGATCACATTGTTGATATAGTCCCAGCGACGCTGAGGAACTCGGCCGCGAATACGTCCTAGCCTTTCGGAACGTAGCAATTCCTTTAGATCGTAACCATCAATCCATTCCATGATGAGAATGCGGATGCGATGACGATCGATAAAGTCATGAACGCTCAGGACACCTTCATGCTGAATGCGAGCAACCGAGGATGCAACGGTACTGATTCGTTGCATCGCTTCGTGGTATTCCGCTTGTGTAGAAAATCGCTCTGGCGAAAATACTTTCATCGCAACAGGCAAAGCAAAGCCGTCCGCACCTTTGCGTTCGGAAAGAAAAACGATCCCCTGCCCACCCTTACCGAGTACTCGATCCAATCGATGATAACTCATCCATTGCAGTTTACGGGATTCCAGCAGATCCTCATACTTGGCTAACAAGTCAGGATTTGGCTCACTGGAGGGATTACCCCCGATTGTCCGGGAATGGAGATCCCCAGCAAAAGTCGTAGTCTGCATACTGTCGTCCATGGGAGGAGAAATGGCATCCGTGGGAGGAATCTGGCCCGACGCCAACGCTGCTTCGATGGAAGCTGGCATTGTCGCTGCCGTAAGTATTATAGCCTAACCTATCCACTAACCGTCAATCCATTGGCAGAAAATTGACTCCCGATTGCAATCAGACGTTGAGACTCCCTCGCTCGCCAAGAATACGTACAATCATAGCTAAGCAAAACGACTCGGTGCGAAGGATCAAGCGTCTAAATGGTGACAACGCCACGCCTCGAAGGTGTCTTCAGCTTCCAAGGATTTGATGTGATCAATAAGCCTTCTCTAGTCCCGCCTGCTGGCCCTGTTTTTCTTATTTGCTGCTGTTTTGCTTCGTCGCTGGCTATCTTCTGGCAGAACTCATCGCAATGTGAAGCCCAGGCCCCCCCGGTTTATGGGCTAGTAATTGACTATGGGCATCCTGACAAGATTTATGTTCAAACTTTAACACAGTCCGGATTTTACGAACTGGCTCTGCAATATGTCGAATCTCGTGTCGGAAATCGAGATGAATCGACCGCCAAACTTTCCAATTCCAATGCCCAGTGGTTCATGTTACGCGCCGAAATTCGAGCGGCAATCGTTAGCTCTGAAATCAGTGAACGATTCGATTCTCCGTCCTCACTGTCTGACCAATTGGTTGAAATTCGCAACCAATTAGTTGCCAACCCTGAGGACCCGCGATCCCCATGGCTCGAATGGAAGGCATTGTGGTGTCGCTGGTTCGTTCTGAGAAATGCAACATCATTACACCTGGCTGCACCGACTCGCACCAAACTTAAAGAATGGTGCTTGAGCGAACTTCGCGACGCTTTACAAAAAACCGATCGGCTTATCGACACGGTTAAGTCAACTTCGACCAAGGATTTACCGGAAACCAAACCAGATGGCCTCGATGCGGCTCAAGTAACGGCCCTGTTAGCGGATTCTTATTTGCTAAAGTGCGATCTCATCTCGTTACGTGCAACGAGCTACCCTATTGAATCCGACGATAGGATTGCGGCCGGAACGCAAATGCAAACCACTCTGGACGAAGCAGAATTGCGAATCTCTAGAGATTGGAGCGATCGTGACAAACTACTAATCGCTCGTGCGAAAAGCCATATTTTTTTAAGATTGCCAAAACAATCTGCGGAGATCGTCGATCGGCTGCTGAAGGCTGGAAAGCTCAATCGACGTGAACTCATGCTGCCTGCTGCCGCCATTGCTGCCGAATCGTACCGAATGGCAAACGATATCCCTCGATCGGAAGAATGGTTGGAACGTGCCGGGGGGTGGCGATCCAACGCTGGATTAGCTATTGAACATTTTACAAACCTGTTGGCCAGCCCAAACGGTACCGAGATTACTAAAAGCCAGCTCGAACAAGCCCTTACGACCAAGAAAGAAATCGCAACTCTCTTTGGACGTTACTGGGAGAGTCGGGCTGACGCCATCATGTTGTCTCGTCAACCTAATGGAGCTTCAACCGCAACCAAAACCGTAGACCTGTCACTCGAACTGGTCCGTACGGAAGTCCGACAACTATTGCTCGCTAAGCGGCCACTCGATGCAATCGACAAAATGGCTCAAGCCGAATACGCTTTGGCCGAACGAAACGCCACCAGCGATGCATTGGTCCTCGCCATGCAAGGCGCCGCCATCTGGGGCTTGCAAAAGGAGTACATCAACGCGGCCAATGAGTTTCACCGCGCCGCGATGTCTTATCCGAAAGAAACGCAATCGGCCGAATCTGCCCTCAATGCCGTCGCCATGTTGCGAGAGGAACTCAAAGCGCTGTCGGAATCTACAAGCGACCCTGAGAAGACCGACCCTGACAAGAAGGACGAAGTGGCACAAGTCCTTTCGCTTAGAAAGCAGTATCTTCGCGATATAAGCAACGTGTGGCCGAGCAGCTCGCAAGCAGACACAGCCATGGCCGAGTTGGAACTGGCCCTTATAGCCGATAGCAAATTAGTCGAAATCGCGGATCTGTGGTTATCACGACTAGAGAAGATCGAGCCACAAACCGTCGATCCACGCAAAATCCATGATTACTACCATCGTGCTGCTACTTGGCTAAGCTTGATTGCGGCGTTTGGCTCTTCCCCGTGGTTGGAAAGCAATCTGCTACCGGCCGATTCCATCCCCACGTTACCCTCCAAGTTCGAGCGATTGCACAATCTGGCTCGATCTCACGCTTTGAACGTAGCCCCGGAAGATTTGCTTGGAAAGATTTTCCAGCGAGTAGGCTGGGAACCAATTATGCCCATGGAACTACCCAACTGGGGTGACGAAGCCCCCCTGTTAAGACTCGTGCAACGTTGGGCTCGATGCGAAATCGCGCTGCAGAACGCATTGCTGCTTGCGACCCAGCCTTCGGCGGATACATCGGGACTCCGAGAGATTCTAAAACAGTCAGCGTCGCTAAGAGAATCGCAAGATTTACAATTCCTCGGTCCAAAGCTAACGGAGTATTTTATAAAGCATATCGACCACTACATAATTGCAAGCAAGTTCCTTGGTGGAGAGACAAAGGGGCTAGTTGATGAGTTGAAGAACAAAGAGGCTCAATCACCACGTGATCCGTGGTGGATTTACAAGACCGCTCGACTCTTCACCACACAACCAGACCAAAGAGACGCAGCGTTGGAAAGATATCGACGTCTGGCGTCCGGCTTTCGCGAAGGCAGCGATGCTTGGCTGGATTGTCGAGCGCGAAGCATTCATGTTCTGATGCAGCAAAACAAGCGAGACGAAGCAAAACAGCTTTTTGACTTGATTACGAGCCTTTACGCCAATCTATCAGATTCCTGGAAGCTACGATTAACACCCAGGTAAGCGCACAAGGCCAGGATTAGCCAACGTCGGTCGAGGCGTCCGAACTTGGCACCGATGCGACGGAACCAATTTCGGTCGCAGATTCGTTTGCTGCTTCAGGAACAGCTGATTCCGTTAGGGCCGGATCGATATGATCATATTCGGTGCGATCAACCTCTCGTCTCAAAATCAAGTAGATAGAGCCAGCAGCACTCCAAAAGAAACTAATAGAAAAGCCGCCAAGCAATAAAGTCGGTATCCCATCGAGCAATATCGATTGTATAGCCACCATCTCATGTGACGCACTGAGATCGAAGGCTGTTGCTAATAGAGTTTTGCCTACCCACATAATGGAACCGAATATCTCGCTAGCCGCGAAACTAAGAAACTGAAACGCTGCAATCAGAAGGATAAAGACTAACGGTCGTTGAAATACATACGCGGCCGATCGGGAAACGCCATCAAATGCGTCCGCTTTTCGCTCGGTTACAATTGCGCACACCGACAAAGGGAAACCCAAAAGCGTTATGGCAGAAACCCAAGCTACCGCTAAAACGGCCAGCATGATTGGGATCAATAATAAGAACGCAATAACAAAACCGATCCATGGTAATCGTGACATCACTCCTGCTAACACAGGCAATATCATCACGAAGACCAAAGCACAAGCAGGCATGGCAATCGACCATGCGATCGATTGCAGTCGCTTAATCACGATTTGAAAGGTGTGCATCCATGGCATGGTCGTTTGTGCACCACACTCAACAACCGTTCTCCTAGTCAAACAACCTCCAATAAAACCCCAGATACCGATCAAGCATCCTACGTATGCTAACGACATGGCGGAAACTCGCAGTGTAGGCTGCGCGAGCCAAACAGACACGGGCGCCAAGAAATAAGCCCAAACACTCAACAAGGTCGGTGCACCAAAACGTTCGGAAAATCCAACGGGAGAAACGGAAAGCATTCTCGGCTGCATGGCTGCGTGCATGGAGACCGATGGCAGGTCGGGCTGAAAAACCCATAACAAAGTTGCAGAGCACAGGTATGAAAGAAACAACCCTAAGCAGCAAAGCAAGATATGCGACGCTCGCCAAGAGATGTTTAAAACCGGGTTTATTGCTCTCCACCAGGGAGCTGCTCGGTACCAGTCGATCGCTACGCTCGGAGTTCCAACACTGTTTGCAGGAAAATCATTAGGCAGCTGGTTTTGACTACTCATTGTGGTTGCTCAAGTTCTTATCGAGGCGTGGGCGACGAATGATTGTTAATCAAATTTCCACTCTCGTGGAGGAGGAGGTGGGGGGGCAGGTTCCTCGTCATCTTCAGGCTCCGAGCTTCCAGCCGGGATTCCAATATCCTCCGTCATCCAGCGGTTCAAGTCCGCCAATCGACACCGTTTGGAACAAAACGGCATATCCGGTGGTAGAGGATCTACGCTGAATTTTTTTCCGCAAGTGGGACACGTAATGGTAGATGATTTAGAACTCATAGGCGGTACAGAATACCCCATGAACTGGCTAATTGGAAAGTGGGATTCCCCAGCCACCGATCGGTTCTGCGGCAATCACCCGCGGTCTACCTGCTATTTTGGAAAAGAGAAAGGTGCACGATTTGCGGGAATCTGGGGCAATAGGCAGCTCCTTTCGAACTTTATCCAAATCCACGGTGACTCCCCGGCTTTTTAACTCCCAGGATCCGACGTGGGCTGTTCGGGCGTAGGCTCGCAACTTTTTGGAATCCATCGATAACACGTCAAGCACTCGAAACCAACGAACCATTCCATGCGGCACGCAGTGCTCGGCAGTGAAGTAACCACCGGCTGAATCTAGCATCTTGCACCCAATCCGTGCAGCGAAACTGGGGGAAACTCGGGCTGCCCGAATGGCGGGGTCGTAGTCTGCGACGTAAGCCCCTGGCTCCTGAGCACAGAACGTGTTAACGTTGGGCTCGTTTTCGTTATTCTGGTCGAACGCCTCGTGTGACCACTCATCCCGCGTGTGAACACTTACTACGATCGATCCCTTCGGCCAACGATCTAAACCCCATAACCAACGTTGCTGCCGAACCGATCGATCTCTGGAAAGAAAACGAACTGTGTCCGGCGCATCATCCAGTTCACTCCAATCTGTAGCGGGTGCGACTTTGATGGAAGCACCACGAGAGCTGTCAATCAGGCGACTGATAACAGACCAACTCGGCTGCAGTCCTTCAATCGCGGTTATTCTTTTTCCGGATGTGCGTCGATCGGGATCGATGTGAAGATATTCTGTCGATTGCAATTGAAGCTCTTCGGCCAACTGGCAACGAACGTCAATACGCCTGCCTTGGAGATTCGCATTTGCTCTAAGCAATGCCACGGAAATGGATGACAAATCGATCGCTCGTACTGCATCGCAACGAGCGGCTATTGCCAACGTATCGGCCCCCGCTCCGCAGCAAACATCAACAATCGTTGCATCAGTTGGAAAGTCTTTGGCCGTTTCCTCTGCACACCACGCGTCGCTCGATTGTTCTAACAGAGTGCGAGTCCAAAACCAGCTTTGGGGACTCGGGAACTTGGTCTTCGCAACTTGCGATAAAGCCCATTGTTCATTGAGCAATGTCTCATACCGCTTTCGATCTACCAAGTGGGCAAGCTCGCTGGCCAAAACTTCCAGACCGAAGTTAGCCGAATGCATCTTCTTCCAAATAGGAATTGCTTGTTCAGACCCCAGCCATTCGTAATCAGATTCCCTCAACATTAAAATTTCATCGATTTTAGCTAAGAATGCTCACAGTCAACAAACGACTGCACCATAGTAGAACAATTGTCCTCAATTGTTCAAGCACGCCGGTAGGGCGACTAAAACCAATATCGGCTTGCGTATTATCTCCCGGCCGAGGCTTAGGAACGAATCGAAAGGCTCGCTACGTTTCTAACAATTGGGACAATTGTTCTACATTGTTCAAGCCAGGAAACATCCCTAAGCATCGCGTCAAAATCAAACTACAAAGCGACTTTGCCGGTCCCGTCGCCGAAGATCGTATCTTCAATACCGACGTGTTCTAGCATGGTGGTAAAAAGATTGTTCATCGGAGTGTATTCCGAAAACTCCAACAATCGTCCTGTCTGAATGCCTCGCCCGCCACGTCCCGCTAACAACGCTGGCAAGTTATGGTGATCATGCCGATTCCCGTCGGAAATACATCCACCGTACACGATCAACGAGTTGTCGAGCAATGATGATCCGTCAGCGTCCTTGGTCTCTCGCATCTTGGTCAAGAAGTACGACAACTGCTCTGAGTAATAAGTGTCAATCTTTGCAATCTTATCAACCTTGTCCTGTTTGCTTTCGTGGTGCGATAGATCGTGATGACCTTCTTTAACCTCGATCATCGGGAACGTACGATTGCTTCCTTCATTTGCAAGCATAAAGGTTGCAATGCGAGTTGAATCGGTCTGAAATGCGAGCACCATCAAATCGTACATCAACCTGATGTGCTCGGTTATGTTCTCTGGCTTGGCGGAGGGAGCGGTGGTTCCATCAGGTAAACGCGGCGGAGTCGTAAACTGATTGAGCCTATACTCGATCTCTCGAATACTAACAAAGTACTCATCAAGCTTGCGACGATCTTCGTTTCCAGCTACGCGTTCAAGATGTCGTCGTTGGTCGGTCACAAAATCAAGTATGCTTCGTTGCATCAACTTTTCTTTCTCGTCGACCTTTTCTTCCGATCCTCCAAAAAGTCGATGAAATGCATTTTGAGGATTGATCTCTTTACCCATCGGTAGAGTCGCCGACCGCCATGAAATGTTATTGGAATATGCGCAGGCATATCCAGAATCGCACGAGCCAGCATCTCGGCCTTCTTCTGTACCAAGCTCCAGCGATGGCAATCTGGTTATCCTCCCAACCTTTTCCGCTGCAATTTGGTCCGCACTTTGTCCAACTCGAATCTTTGATCCCGCCGTTTTATAGGGATGGGCTCCAGTCAAGAACGCAGCCGCGCTGCGAGCATGATCACCTGGACCATCTCCCAGCGATTGTGCGTTAACCTGGGCCAAACCTTTGAGAACATTGAAATCATTTCGGTTGGCTGCCAATGGTGCCAAACTCGGCGAAAATTCCCATTCCGTTCCGCTACCCTTGGGAAGCCAACGATCATAGTTGGTTCCGTTGGGAAAAAAGACCCACGCCAACCTAACCGGAGCCGATACGGTCTCCGACGCTACCAGCGGCGTGTTCGTCATCATGTGCAACGAAGGCAATGCGAGGGACACTCCCATGGCTCGCAGCATGGTTCGCCGATCGATACGACGTGTTGTCGAAGAAGAATCCAGTCGAAAGCTATTCATGGCTTGGGATCTCGTTTGGCTGGGAAGGAGGGATGGAAACCGGGGGAGATATGCTAGGCTTTTGGAGGAAAGCGTCACTTAGACAAATCGCTTCGACCAACGATCGAATCGCTCGGTTGTTTTCGTTAGTATAAGCGATAACACGCTGCAGAACGCAACGATCCGGTCGTTGAATCCCTCGCCCCATCGCATAAGTAAACATGCGACTGGCGAGATTCTCAAGCACCTGATCCGTCTTTGTACTAAGAATGGCAACCAATTCGGTTGGGGTTTGAAAAATGCTGCCATCAACTAATTCGCCTTTGGCATCGATTGCGACCCCATCCTCACTGTCTCTCCATCGTCCAATCGCATCGAAATTCTCCAAACCTAAACCGATCGGATCCATGATTTTATGACAACCCGCACAACTTGGGTTGCTTCGATGGATTTCTAGGCTTTCACGAAGAGTTGCTTTTTCGTCAGCTTTAGCATCTTCGAGAGACGGGACATTCGGTGGAGCTGATGGCGGTGGATCGCCTAGTAAATTCTCAAGCACCCATTTGCCACGTTTTACCGGCGAGGAACGGGTAGGATTTGAGGTTAGCGCAAGAACTGCAGCATGGGTAAGAATTCCTTTCCGATTCTCCGGCAACGAAACGCGAACCCAATCATCCTCTTTTTCGTAACGACGAGCTCTACGCTTACCATCGTTGGCCTTTCGATTTTGGGAATACATTTCTGAAGGATCACGTCCCTCGTATTGCAAACCATAGAATTCGGCCAAACGGGGATTCACAAAAGTGAAACCGGCAGTCAGAAGGTCGTCAGTGGTCCCCTTTGCGAGCAACTCAGCGCAGAACATCTGAGTCTCTTTAATCAACGAGGCACGAAGGCGGTCGTTCCAGCCCACGAATTTGTTTTGATCGATATCGATCTTGTTCAAATTTCGCAGCCCCAGCCACTGCCCGAAAAAGCCTTCGACTAACGCCATCGATCGTGGACTATCGAGCATCCTGGAAATCTGTTGCTTGAGAACGTCCTCGTTGCGCAACCTTCCCTGGTCTGCCAAGCTGCGTAGTTCCTCATCCGGCATCGTAGACCAGAGAAAATAGGACAATCTAACTGCCAGAGCATGATCATCGATCGCACCATCGGTACTCGTATTTTCTGAACGATAGAGAAACTGAGGTGAGACCAATGTTGCTTGTAGACCAAACCGAATCGATTCCAGGTAGGAGTAACCCGCCTTCTGTGCCCGATCACAAATGTTGACCACCGCGTCTATTTCCTCATTCGAAACGGGCCGGCGATATGCCTTGGGAAGAAACGATGCGAAAACGCGGCGAGCAGCTTCACCGGGGCCGATCGGATCAGTGCTAGGCGCATCATTTTGTTCAGGATAGGCAACAACAAGCCTTTCGTGAATATAAGTGAAAGCAGGCTGGCCGTCTCGCGGTCCTTTGAAACGAACGGAATCTACGAATAAACGGCGATTAGAATCTTCTTTTTTGTCTGGGTTTTCATCGTTCAAATACTCAATGGTTAACTTGTTGTGTCCGTAGATGGCATCGATCTGAAAGTCGAAAGATTTTGTATCTGTGTTAACGTCTAATTCCCGTACGGTTTCTCCGTTACAACGAATGATGACATACGCTTTATCAGGCTGCCGGTCGCCGAATCGCATACGTACAGTTACGTCGTAAGAACCTGCTGCGAGAAATGGTTCGACCGCTTGCGTTTCTCCGTAGGGAGTCGCGATTCCGTCGAAGACTTGATTGCGCATTTTTTTGCGATCTGTCTCGATCACGCGATTGGCAATCAGCGAGGCTGCTTGCATATACTTTTCGAGCATGATCGGAGGCAAGGTTAGAACTTCGCCTTGATTGTCGAAGCCGTTTCCAACATCGTCCGAAAGAAAGCCGATATCTTCCGAGGGGCTGAAGTCGACTCCGAGTAGATCCCGAATCGTGTTGTCATATTCCACGCGATTAAGCCGACGCAGTGTTACAGGCGGCGTTGGAATCTCGCAATTGCAGTCGATCTCGTGCAAAGCGGAATCGATCCAATCAACTAATCGAGAACGATCTTCTGTTCCCAGTTGCGATTCCTCAGGAGGAGGCATTGCGTCGGCTCGGATAACACCCCGAACTTGCTCCCAAGAACTCTCATGCTCTCGGATCCGATCGATGCTGCCGTAATCTTCGAGATTGACCCCTGCTTCGTTGGCCCCTCCCATGTGACAATCGCCACAATGTGTTTTTAGAAGAGGACGAACTACCTCATTGAATTCGCGTTGCAGCCGCTCATCCAATGTTTCCTGCGCAGCGTTTAAAACACCGAGAAGCGGACACGCGATGAAGGTCACCAGAATCGCGAAAACACGCACTGGTTGGTGAATCAGTGAAACAAACACACTCTTTACGGTTCTGTCTAGTAGGGTGGGAGGCGTTAGGAGGGAAACCCATTATACCCCGCCGCCTACCAAACGTCCAAGCCAACAATTTTCAACCAAAGTAGAACAATTGTCCTCAATTGTTCGAGCACGCCGGTTGGGTCTCTCAAGTCAGAAACAGCAAGGGAAATAGCTCCGGCCAACGTTTGGGTATGGATTGGAGAAGCAGCTGGGCGTTCAAAACAATTGAGGACAATTGTTCTACTGTGTTATCTTTTCGTTGATTTTTGCTTGCGATAGACTATTGCCATGTCTAAAACGCCTCCACAGAAAATTGTTTTTCATTCGCTGGATTGGGACGCCGAGATTGATATCAAAGCTCGCAATCTACCTCATTGGTTTCAAGCCGATGCGGCAATCTTCGTTACCTTCCGAACCGCAGATTCGCTACCAGTACAAGTCCGTTTACGACTCGTTGAAGAGCTTCGGCCTTGGCTCGCTGGTCATGGCTTACCTTTGCAACTGGCCAACGCAGTCTTCCAAGCGAAAACCAAGAATTTCGAAGCGATCTTTGGTAAGTTGGAATTAGAACGTCAGCGTGAATTCAAGAAACGTACTTCGCAACTATTACATTATGCACTTGATGAAAGTCATGGTGAATGTTTGCTAAAGAATCCGTGTCTGGCGAACATTGTTGCAGATGCAATTCGCAAGTTTGATGGTGAGCGATACGACGTAGATAGCTTCGTTATCATGCCTAATCATGTTCATGCCATAGTTCAATTTCGAGGTGGCTACGAACTGTCTGTTGTTAGCCAGAGTTGGATGCGATTCACTGCGCGCGAAATCAACAAACAACTTGGACGTACTGGCGCGTTGTGGCAACCCGAATGCTTCGACCATATCATCCGAAGCGACAAGCAATTTCAGTACTTACGAAGATACATTTTCGAAAACCCAAAGAAAGCAAATCTCCCAACAGGCCAATACCTCTACTGGAGCCGGGAAACAAAGTAGAACAATTGTCCTCAATTGTTCGAGCATGCCAGTTGGGTTTCTCAAGTCAGAAACAGCAAGGGAAATAGCTCCGGCCAACGTTTGGGGTATGGATTGGAAAAGCCGCCCGGCGTTCAAAACAATTGGGGGCAATTGTTCTACGCTGTTCGAGCACGCCAGTTGGGTCTCTAATGTCAGAAACAGTATGGGAAATAGCTCCGGCCGACGTTTGGGTATGGATTGGAGAAGCAGCTGGGCGTTCAAAACAATTGAGGACAATTGTTCTACTTTGGTTATGCAATGATTTGGGTCGCGACTTGGCCGGCGACGTCGGTCAAGCGAAAATCGCGTCCCGCATAACGATAAGTCAATCGCTCATGATCGAGCCCCAATAAATGCAACATGGTCGCATGCAAGTCATTGACGTGCATTTTGTTCTCCATCGCATAATAACCGTAGTCGTCGGTTGCCCCGTATGCCGTCCCTCCCTTGACTCCCCCCCCAGCCATCCACATCGTGAATCCATGCGGATTATGGTCTCGCCCATTCGTTCCCTGCGCTGTCGGAGTTCTACCAAACTCACCACCCCACAATACCAATGTGTCTTGTAATAAACCTCGATCTTTCAAATCCTGTAACAACCCTGCTATTGGTTTATCCACCTCCGCTGCATTCTTGGTGTGCCCCTGATACAAATCGGAATGCTGATCCCATTGCACCTCACTGTCCGAATGTGTCACCTGAACAAACCGAACCCCTCGCTCCAATAATCTTCGTGCCATCAAACACTGCCGTCCGAAATTCGAGGTCACGGGATCGTCAACCCCATACATGCGATGTGTCTCTTCGGTTTCAGACGCTAAATCCTGTGCCTCGGGCATCGACGATTGCATCCGAAACGCTAGTTCATACGATTCCAATCGACCTGCTAACATCGCTTGTTCTCCCGAACTAACGCCCGCACCTAACTGGGCTCGATTGAGGTCCGAGATTAGATCTACTTGTTGGCGTTGCTGATCGATGCTGTAGCTTCGATTGGCAATATCTCGCACTTGTGCGGTGCTCGATGGCTGGCTGGCATTGCCTATCGGTGTTCCTTGACAGTAAGCGGGTAAAAAGGCAGATCCCCAGTTGTTAACCCCACCATGCGCGAGCGTCGGACATATCGTGACAAATGCGGGCAAATTCTCATTTTCCGTACCCAATCCATAAATCGCCCACGCACCCATACTCGGACGGACGAACTGATCACTACCCGTATGTAGCTTGAGCGCCGCTCCTCCATGGGCCGGATTGGTTCCATGCACCGATCGAAGAATACATAAATCATCGACATGCTTGGCCACGTTGGGAAAGAGCTCGCTCACCGGCAAACCGCTTTGACCGTGCTGACGAAATTTCCAAGGGGACTTGAGCAAGTTTCCTTGAGCTGCAAACAGCACGCGAGGCAAAGCGAAGGGCAATGGCTTGCCATGATCACGATCCAGCAATGGTTTTGGATCAAACGTATCAACGTGAGATGGCCCACCTTTCATAAACAAAAACAGAATTCGCTTCGCCTTGGGAACAAAATGGGGGGGCTTGGGTGCAAGCGGCGATGTCGTCAGGGACCCGTCTACACGAGAGTGATCATCAACAAACGGTTGATTCGCTCGAACAACATCTCGCGACAGCAGCGATGCAAACGCCAGCTGTCCAAATCCAATTGCACTTGTCTTTAGCAATTGTCTGCGATGGAGCAACTCCGCTGTTCGGTACGCTTCGCAATCATTCTGAACTTTTGACCGAAACATATCTACCTCACGTAAAGAAAGTCGTTCGATGCCATGAGCGCTTGCACCAAACTCGCCCAGGTCTTTCGAGTGAGCTCCGGATCTGCTCCTTGGCCCGCACTTTGCAAGTATCGCAAACAGGACGCAGACTCAGATTCACTAGGCGGCCTGCCAAGCAACACTCTAAACAACTGCTCTAAGCGAATGGTGTTGTCGCTAAATTGCGAAGTGATTCGGTCTGCGAGCACGTCAGCTGACTCCAACACCAAAGGATTGTTCATAAGCAGCAACGATTGCGGCGCTACCGTCGTTTCATTTCGGCTACCAGTCGGCATCGTGGGGTCTGGATAATCGAATTGCTCCAACCAGGTGTACAAGTTATTTCGAATGATCGGCAAATAGGTTGCACGCCGAAGGCTATCGTATTTTGTATGATCGATGGAGGTATGATCAAACACGAATTGCCGATTTCTCAGTGGTACAGACTTACCGTTCAGCTTCAGGTCGATCCGACCACATGCCGCCAAGACGGCGTCTCTCGATTGTTCCGCATCAAGCCGCCGCACCGGGAATTTCCACAAAAGCCGATTCTCCGGATCGAGATTGCTGTATTCCGTAGCATGTGCATGCACCGAAGCCATTTGGTAGGTGCTGGACAATAGAATCAATCGATGTAATTCCTTGATCGACCAACCGCTGGCAATAAACCGCCTCGTTAGCCAATCCAGTAATTCTGGATGGGTGGGCAAATCGCCTTGAACACCAAAGTTCTCCGTGCTGGCCACTAATCCTCGTCCGAAATGCCAAGCCCAAACGCGATTAACCATCACACGTGCGGTGAGTGGATGCGATGTATCGGTGAGCCAATTAGCCAACTCCCATCTGCCGCTCGCATTGTCGGGAAAAATAGGAGACACATCCGACCATTGCATCACTTTGGGAAACCCTCGCTCGACCGGTTGTCCCAAATTCAAATGGCTTCCTCGAATATGAATTGGTAAAGTACGAACAGCAACAGACTCGTTGACTCCCATGGCCGAGAGACGGTCCTCAGCGCCGCTTTCTAGTTTGCGAGCCACCTCCATCAGTTCGTAATACTTGGCAAGAGAAGCCGCATCGAGCGCGTATTCTGGTTGCGGAGGAATGGCCAAAAACCCGGCAGCATCGAGCCTAGCCAAACGAGCTTGCTCAAGGCGAGCGTCACTCAACGTTTGGGACGGGGGATTTGCCGATTGAGCTTGCTCCCACGCTGCATCCACCTCTGTAAACAATTGGTGATAGTGCAACCGAATCGCATCGCTATCGCCTTTCATTTCATGCCATTTGTTGAAGAAGTCAGAGTCCTTTTGATTCTCTAGGTGAATGCGGCAATAGTGCAAAATGCGAGGATGAAGCTCTAGCGGTAACGACACGCTCTCCACCTGGCCCAATGTGGCACCGAAAGGCAACTGGGCTGCTGCTGCGAGATAATCTGCCGCTTTGGCTCGGGCTGACTTTCGAATGTTCTCATAAGCCTCTGCTTTGTAGCTAGCTGCGGATTGTTTTGCCGCTGCGATGGCTGCTTCCACACTTTTGAGTCGTTCAGTATCCGAAGCAACTGAGAACTCATGCTCATACCAATACTTGATGGCTCCAAACCGTTCGTCGGCAAATGATCGAGTCCCTTTAAAAATGGCAGCTAACGCGTAGTAATCTTGCTGCGTGACAGGGTCAAATTTGTGATCATGACAACGAGCACATCCGAGCGACATTCCCATAAACACCTTGCCAACCGTATCGAGCTGTTCGTCGATCGTATCCATGAACAACTTCTCGACATCCGGTTCCGCTAAGACGCGAGCTCCCAATGCCAAAAATCCAGTGGCTGTCTTGGTCTCTTCGTTGGCATACGGTGCAATATCCCCCGCAATTTGCTCGATCAGAAACTGACGAAATGATTTGTCTTCGTTAAAGGACTTGATGACATAATCTCGATATCGCCATGCGTTTCCAAAGGCAATGTTTTCATCTAATCCGTTGGAATCCGCGTATCGAGCAACATCCAGCCAATGTCGCCCCCATCGAACTCCGTATTGCGGGGATGCCAAGAGTCGCTCTACCAAATCGGCATAGGCGGTCGGGGAATCGTTTTGTTCAAATTCGGCAACTTCTTCGGGTGACGGTGGTAGACCTGTTAGCCCTAGAGTTACCCGCCGAATCAAAGTCCTTTTGTCCGCCGAGTCCGCAGGAGAAAGCTGACTCTCCTCAAGCTTGTATCGAATAAAGTTATCAACAGATGTTTGCACCCAAGCAACATTGGTGACTTGAGGCGGAACTGGATTGCTAAGTGGCTTAAAAGACCAGAATTTTTTTCCTTCTTCGAGGCTTAAGCCCTTAACTGGCGTGGATTGCGAACCGCCAACATCTGGGGCAACTCTAGGGTCGGGTGCACCACGAGAAATCCAATCTCGGATGAGACCGATCTGCTGATCCGTGAGCCGACCAGCTGGAGGCATCTGTAAGTGTTCGCTCTTGTATTCAACAGCCTTGAGCAGAAGACTTTCTGAGGCACTTGCTCCTAAAGCAATCGCGGGGCCCGTATCTCCACCTCGCAAAAGACCAGCTCGCGATTCCAAGGAGAGCCCACCATTAAGCTCCGTACCCGAATGGCACTCGTAGCAGTGCTCGACTAATAGCGGGCGAATCTTGGATTCAAAGAACTCTAGGTCCGCCGCGGAGATTGCGGTATCTTCGTTGGCTGGAACAAGCTCTTGGAATGCAAAGAGCGATGGCTGGAACCCTACTGATCCAAAAAAGCCAGAAACGTTTCCTAACATCACCAATGCAATAAGATAGAACGCAATGAGCCGTCTCTTAAGAGATGCTTTTTGTCGTTTAAAAAGGCTTACCATAAGCGGTCTCATTAAGTTATGGCTCGATCATGTCGTGACTTAAGCAAACAAATCAGCGATCACCTTGCCCGTAGCAACATGGTGAGGTCTTCCTTCGCGGTCTTGAACGGTGGCATCGGTTGGTATACCGAGTGCATGAACGATGGTAGTACCGAGATCTTGGGGGCTAACCGGATCACGATCGGGGTAGGCCCCTTTGCTATCGCTCGATCCGTAAATCATACCGCCTCGAATCCCACCTCCCGCCATCAATCCGCTATAGCAAAAGGGCCAGTGTTCCCGACCAGAGTTTTCTGGAGTAATGGTTGGGCGTCGACCAAATTCGCCGACCCATACGACCAATGTTTCGTCGAGCATGCCACGTTCGTCTAGATCCTCCAACAACGCGGCCAAGGCTCGATCGGCAGGCGGGATCAGATCGTTCTTGAGTCGATTAAAGTTATCGCCGTGAGTGTCCCAAAAATTTTTGCCATCGTTGTGCCAATTGACTGAAACCATCGGGACCCCATGTTCGATTAGGCGACGCGCGAGCAATACGCCTTGTCCATGTATGTTTCGACCATATCTTTCCCGCATGGCGGTCGGTTCGAGTCCCAGGTCAAAGGCGTTTCTGACATTCGGTGAAGTCAACATTTCGTAGGCTTTGACTTGATGACTTCGCAGATCGGAGATTTGAGTTGCAGCGTCCGATTCGGCGCGGAATCGGTCGAACGAACGAAGCAGATGATAACGCGATTCGAGCCGCCCCAATGACATTTCAGCAGGAAGCGAAAACGTGGCAGGCTTCCAATCGGGAGCATTTGGATCTCCACCGACTAGAAAACTATCGTAGGCAGCACCGAGATAGCCACCGTGTTGCCCTGGAGCTTCGCCCCCCGGCGCAGCGGGGTGATAAGCTTTCCACGGCAACGTAACAAACGGTGGCAATCCATTGTTAGCTGGCTGAAGCTTAGCCAAAAGGGAACCGATATGTGGCGAGTCTTTGTCGCTAGGAGGAGTCGCATCGCTTTTAAGAACCGGGGCCAGCTTGCCGGTCACCGTTAAGTGTCCACTAGAAAGGTGAGCGGGATCATCGTGCGTAAGTGAGCGAATGATCGCAATTTTGTCTGTACTCTTCGCCAACTCTACAAAGTGTTCGCAAATCTCCATCCCAGGAACGCGCGTCGGGATGGGTTTGAACGGGCCACGCACTTCCGAGGGTGCATTTGGTTTCAGGTCAAAAGTATCCAGCTGACTCGGCCCACCCCACATGAACAAAAAGATACACGCCTTGGCAGGTTTCGGTCGAATAGAAGAACCGTCTGCGCTGGAGCCATGGGCGGACACGATTTGATTCATGTTCGCCATGTTGAAACCGAGGGCCCCTAAAGCCCCCGCTTGTAGAAAACTGCGTCGCGACACCGATATGTTATGGCGGAAATCGAAACACGCATTCAGCCGTTCTGACGGATTGCTATGACGCATCGGTTTCATGAAATCAGGCAATTAGGTGGGATAGAAAGGGAGGGTGTTTGGCAGGGGAGGCGTGTTGGTGTGGGTCCTCTATTGTAACACTTGGCCGGGCGATCTGTGAAAAGATCGGAACAAGAGTGTCGTTTGCGAGCACAGGCAAGCTAAGAAAGTGACCGCATGGGATGCGCGGCGGACCGTCTCACCTCCCCAGCGAACTTGCCACAACCATGAAAAAATCGGCTTTTATGCAGCTATAAATCTAATGTTTTGATTTTTTTAGCAGATGGTCCAGAAAGTGCGTCTTTCGTCGGGAAGATAAACCCAAAGAATCGTTCCCCTGCCGTTGGGGACGAGGTCCTAAGCCTCTAGCGTGGAGGCTGGCTCTTTGAAATTGAGGTAAGAAGTCTGTCCTATTCATTGGAGAGGACATCGCCATGTGGATTTACGAACTACGAATAAACGCGACAGAAACCAATGGCTCAGCAAAAGAACTTTATGAGTCGATTCGCTATTGGCCGCAGCTAGGAATTGTGAGCATCGTAGACGACTACATTGTGGCGGTCTTCGAGGGGGCGACGCCACAGATCTGTCGCAACTTAGTCGAGCGACTTCGTAAACAGCCAGGGGTCAAAAGTGTCGAGGTGTGCGAGGTTGTCGAAGATCAACAAGTCCCCGGTGCGATACGTTGCCAATCCTTCGGACAACGCATTAGCCAATCCCTCTGGAGCGGCATGACGAGTCCATCCACGAGCAATCCAATTTAGAACTGGCTGGACGTTTGTCGAACTGTTCAGGCATGTCGATCTCTTTTCGGGAGTTGAGACGATGATGGGACCGGATTGACATTGCAGACCGAGATGACCTCGTTGATCGCCTTGAATCACGTCAATGCAGTCACTGCGGTCAACGCAGTCAATACAGTCCCACATTCTAGTTGCGAACGACACCAAGCTGTCGAATCGAATGCTTATCGCTTACCCCCAACCGCTTACTGTATCTCTACGCGGCGAGGTTGAATCTCGGGCTTCTTTTGGACGGTAATTCTCAAAACTCCGTCGTTCAATGATGCCTCGATCGAATCGGCGTTGAACTTGTCCCCGATCGCAATTCGATGTTTGTAAACACCGCTGGTAATCGTGTTGTGCCACGTCTTATGCTCTCCCAGGTCTGCACGATGTTTGGCAGCAGAGATCTCAAGCGATCCGTTTTGGAAGGTCACCGACACATCTTCTTTCTTCACACCTGGTAACTCAACTTGTACGTGTAGCTGCTCGTCCTTTTCCCAAATGTGAGCTGCCGCATGCAGATATCTGTCCGACTCTGATCCATTCTCTGAGCCCTTGGCATTGGTTTGGGGAGCACCAAACAATTGTTCAAACATCCCGTCCAATTCGCGGCCCACAACAGCCAGCGACTCTGGTGATAAAGCACAATTCAAAAATCTTGACATGTCCGAATCTCCTAAAAAATTGGCTGAAGTAAACTCGAATCCGGCTTATCACTCCTTTTCGGAACTCACCAGGAGTGGCAGCCTCGACAACGATTTTCCAGAAAATGCAATTGGCGTGCCAATCTGGGCAGGGAGTGTGGAGTTCTCGCTGCAACAAACTAGAATATCCCCATCCCATCCGCAAAAACCGCTCCCCCCAGAACTTATTCCTCGTTTGCCTCGGTCGATACCCATGAGCATCGAATTTGATTGCAGCCAGTGCTCAAAAACCCTCCGTGTCGCGACCAGCAATGCAGGCAAGAAATGCAAATGCCCTTCTTGCAATGCTCTACTTACGATTCCACACTCGTCGCCGTCGATTGTCGCAAGCAAGTCTTCTCACAACGCCCAGGTAGGACAAACGGCGCACTCCAGCAGCGACAATGACTTAGACGACGATTCGCTCGAAGTGAAAATCGAAATCGCTTGCCCGAAGTGCAGCAACACACTTTTGTATTCTCCCGAGCTTGAGGGAACTCGCGGGCTCTGCAAAGGCTGCGGTCACATCTTTACTCTCTCGCATGACGATCAAGCTTTAGAAGAAGAATCGGAGACGTTCCCTTTTCAATGTCCTAACTGCGAGTTTCTCTTCGAAGGGAAACCGGAAATGGAAGGTCGTAAAGGTAAGTGCACTGAGTGCCAAAATGTTTTTGTGATCGAAAAGCTCAAGACGGAAAAACCTGCGGCTGCACCGGTAAAGAAACCATTACCACCAGTCGCAAAACCAAGCGCCAAGTCAACTCATCCTGCCGCGATCCCGGTTGCCATCCCGACCGCCATTCCTGCTAAGCCAGCTAAGGCGAGACCAGCTGCAATTCCAACTGCCATCCCAACCGCGATTCCTGTCGCGATCCCGCACAACACTGCTAGCCAAAATTTCAACCAACCGAGCAACACGTCTGCTTGGGATGCTATCGACCTCAATCAAGCAGCTGCACCATTTCAGTCCCCAACACAACAGAACTCCGCCTATTCGATGAATCCCTATTCTGCGGGGAGCTACACATCGAACAGCACGAACTCTCGAAAAAGAATTTCATCCGGTACTAACGATGTTACCAGTATCGCAAGCTGGCACCGAAAACTCTGTATCTCTGTGCTTGGAATACTGCTGATTATCCCTATTTACGTTGGTTCTTTAGTAACAGTCCTAGCCACAATAGATCGCCAACAACCACAAATTGGCCCGATCCACATGATTCTTTTCGGATGCATGGGGGTTTCAGCCTTGGTTATGTTGGCCTTCGGAATCTTGCTACTGATTAGCTATATTGTTTTGTGCACGAAGCTCTATGATTCAGGAATGGCTATTGTCATGATTTTAGGGTACTTCATTGGCGGCGTTGTCCCGTTCTTGCCATTGATCATGCTGGTGGTCGTTGCCAGCAAAGGGAGCTCTTTGCTGAAATCACGTGGCTATACAGTTGGTTTGCTGGGCGTACCTCCCGACCAACTACGCTAACGAGATCCTCATTTGTGTACTCAGGCTGAACCCCTTGGTGAGGATTCCTGTTAAAGCAAGCCAATCATCCACTCCTTGTAAAGAGATTCCCAATAGATGCAGCCATCAAATAGGCCGCTAATGTCGAATAGCCCCGATGACTCAGCAGATATCCACTGGATGACCGTTGCACTAGAACAAGCTGAGCTAGGTCAGGGACATGTTGAACCCAATCCGATGGTGGGATGCGTGGTGGTTCGCAATGGCGAAGTTATCTCGCAGGGGTACCACCAAGTATTCGGCGGACCGCATGCAGAGCGAGTCGCCATTCCGGAGTCGCTCGATATCTCTGATGCAACAGTCTACGTTACACTCGAACCATGCAGTCACTTCGGCAAAACGCCCCCATGTGCTCCGTACCTAGTAGCGAAACGTCCTAGGCGTGTTGTCGTGGCGATGCAAGATCCCTACGCCGAAGTAAGTGGCCGTGGTCTGCAGCTTTTAATGGATAGTGGTATTGATGTGACGGTGGGTGTATGTGAGGAACAAGCTCGCGAACTCAATGCTCCTTATCTAAAGACAATACATACCAAACTACCGTGGACGATTGCTAAATGGGCCATGTCTCTCGACGGGGCTATTGCGACCTCGTCAGGTGATTCCAAATGGATTACTAATGCTCAGTCGCGTCGAGCAGTGCATGAATTTCGATCAATCCTTGACGCCATCGTAATAGGCATTGGAACCGCGTTAGCGGACGACCCGATGTTGACTTGTCGACTAAATGAGACCGCCCCCAACTTAAAGCCTGCTCGAATCGCGACTCGAATCGTGATGGATCAAAATGCTAGACTGCCCATCGATAGTCGATTAGTGCAATCCGCAAGAGAGTTTCCCCTGTGGGTCGTCGTTGGCCAGACAGCAAACCGTAATTCGATCAAGGAACTGGAGAATGCGGGGGCCAAAATTTTAAAGGTCGACTTTTCTCCTGAGGATGCCCATCAAGATGCAAACGAACCGTCTCTTTTTTATGAACAATCACTCAGAGAGATGCTCCGGGAGTGTGGGCGGCACAACTTTACGAACATCATGATCGAGGGAGGAACCAAACTGCTCGGTCAAGCGTTTGACGCTGGGCTTGTGGATCAAATCGAGTGCTTTATCGCCCCCAAAGTCATCGGAAACGGAATTGCTCCCGTCGGCGGAATCGGGAAGAGATGGATGCGAGACGTCGACAACTGGCGCGTTGTTCAATCCACGATCCGCGACGGTGACTCGCATTTAACTTTGAAAAAACCTCTTAAATCAGGTTCAGATTGAGTCGCTAGTATCACAACAGTTTCAGCTTTGTCGATCCCATAATGCATCGGAGGCCATGTTGCCCCGTGTTACAATGGAATGTCATCGATTGTCGTGTTGTTTCCTCTAGAGTGTCTCCTATTTGCCGATGTATACCTCACTTTCAAAACGGCTCATCAGTTCCATTTTGGCTCTTGCGGTATTGGCGATCGCTTATCAAACAAAGGCTGCAGACCGATCTAACGAAAAGCCAAACGTGATCCTCGTAGTGGTCGACGATTTGGGCTGGATGGATCTTTCATGTCAAGGTTCCGAATTCTACAAGACGCCCCATATTGATCGCGTTGCGATCCAAGGTCTTCGATTTCTTAACGGCTATGCAGCGAGTGCAGTTTGCTCACCAACGCGTGCCGCGATTCAGACTGGCCGATATCCGCATCGGTTAGGGGTTACCGATTGGATAAGATCTCGATTTCAACGTTCCACCAATGAAACGATAACGTCTAATCCGACAGAATTCACAAGCGATCCTAAGCAGCCCCTCTCTTGCCCTCCAAATCCATATTTTCTTGAGCCTAGTGAACGCACGATCGCAGACATGCTCAGCAGTTCCGGCTATCGATGTGGTTACGTCGGAAAGTGGCACTTGGGAGACGACGAATTCTACCCCGAAAAGAGAGGTTACCACGTCAACAAAGGGGGCTGTGATTACGGACAACCACCGTCGTACTTTGATCCTTTTAACAACCCTATGCACCTCAACCCGATGATAAAAGCGGGCATCCATAATTTGCCGAGCAGGAATCCTGGCGAGTTCTTGACCAAGCGAGAGTCCGACGAAGTTGTATCGCTTATCGAAGAGTGGAAAGATCGCGCCTTCTTCATCCAACTGTCGCACTATGCAGTTCATACTCCTATCCAAGCTATCGCGACTGTCGAAGCAAAATATTCCAACGCACCCGGTAAAACCAAACAGAATGCCAAGTATGCCGCGATGGTTGAGTCAGTGGATGAATCGATGCGCAACATCTGTGAGTGTTTAGAAAGACTGAATTTGGCAAACAACACTTTGGTGGTTTTCACGAGTGATAACGGGGGCTTGGACAACCGAGGTGAGCCGACAGATAATGCACCCCTTCGAAGCGGCAAAGGGTACGCGTACGAAGGTGGCATACGAGTTCCTTTGATTGTGCGTTGGCCGAACAAGATTCCGGCTGGTACAGTTAGCTCTGCCGCGGTTTCTTCCATAGACTTTTTTCCAACCATTCTGGAAGCATGCGCCGTTCAGGCCTCCGAAGATCGAACGATTGACGGAATTTCTCTGGTTTCTCACTTAAATTCTGGCGGATCCGAGAGCCTCAATAGAAGCGATCTTGTGTGGCATTTTCCGCATTATCGTCACGATCCGGGCCCCTACAGCATCCTAAGGAGTGGTGATTGGAAACTAATTAAGTACTGGCACGGAAAACAGGAGCTATTCCAATTAAACGACGATCCGACAGAATCTAAGGATTTAGCAGCGGTCTTCCCTGACCGGGTTCTGCAAATGGACCAACGTCTGGTCGAGAAACTAAAATCCGACGGAGCCAAGCTTCCTCGCCCGAATACGAACTACGTTCCTTAGGATGTATTTAAACCTAAAAGAATCGTTGCCTTAATTCGCTGGAACGCCCGCGTCCGATTGGCGACCGTTAACCGTGGGCTATCGCCCGACGGCTAATAACACGGCTTCCAAAAATCGCAAACCAAAACAATATTGGCACATAGATGACCGAACAAGAATTCCTGCAGCATCATAATCTTCTTCGTAATCCATTCTCAGACGAAGATGCTCAAACAGATGCCGTATTCCGAGAGCATTGCATATCCGGTACATTCCACCCATCCTGGAGCAAGGTGGCGGGAGATGCAAAGCAACCTGCCACATCGATCGTCTTCGGCCCCAAAGGCTCGGGCAAGACGGCGATTCGGCTTCAGCTAAAGCAGTACATAAAAGATCACAATCGCAATGAACCGCAGCATCGCGTTTATCTAGTCGAACTCGATGACTTCAATTCTTACCTAGGGCCCCTGCAACGAGGACTTTCGCGACGCATTCAATCCAACCCCGATAAGGTTTTGCAATCGGTTCATTTGTGGGACCACATGGATGCGATTCTTTGCGAAGCGGTAACCCCATTGGTGGATGGTTTATTGGGAACCAGTTCTCAACTAAACTCAGAAGCGGCCTCGATCGATCCGACCAATCTGAGTCGATTAGATCGTGGACAAAGACGAGATCTGCTGCTGCTCGCGGCGATCTACGACTTATCACCTACCGGGACTCATGCGGATCGATTTTACGCAGTCAAAAAGAAGCTTGGCTTCCGCAGTATTTCCACTTGGTTGCCTTTGCTAATCGGAATCGTATTGACTTTGGTCACTCTAGGTGCGGTAGGCTCTTTGTATTGGCAAGAATCGCTATCGCTCAAGTGGTCCTTTATCATCGCCGCCATCGGTCTAGTGATCTCGTGGGGGGCGTATGTTTATCGTTGGCTTCGATACCATCTGCTCGCTTCTCGCATATGTCGCCATTTACGAGTCATTCCACGAGACAAGAGTCAGTTGCGAAATCTATTGCTGCATTTCTCTCGCAAAGAACTTGACGAGCAACCGTTACCTGTTTCCGATCGCAGTGATGACCGTTATGCAATCTTAGCAAAGCTTCAATTGTTGCTTCGGTCGGTCGGATATCCTGGAATGATTGTTATCGTCGATCGTGTTGACGAACCAGATCTCATTAACGGTTTGGCAGAGCGAATGAAGCTATTGGTGTGGCCTCTCTTGGATAACAAGCTTCTTAAGCATGAGAACTTGGGAATTAAGCTACTACTTCCGAGCGATTTGCAGTACTACATCGATCGCGAGACACGAGAGTTTCACGAACGAGCGAGGCTGGATAAACAAAATGTTGTACCTGGTTTCGATTGGACGGGAGAGGCCCTCTATGACTTGCTAGGCGCACGCATGAAAGCATGTGGGGTTGCCGGGGCTGGCCCCAGCCCCAAATCTCTGTTTGATCCACAAGTCACCGATGCACGGTTGATTGCAGCATTTCAGTCGCTGAAAACGCCACGCAATCTGTTCCGATTTCTATATCGATTGATTTCGGAGCATTGCAAACGATATCGGTCCGAGCATCCCGAGTTCAAAATCTCGAACGATTTGTTCGAGACGACCTTGGCTATTGTCCAGACCGAAGAAAAGCGGAGTTAAGAGCGAGCGTAAATACATCGCAAAGCGATTATTGGCGGTATGATCCGCAAGCCCTCCGGTAGGGCGTAAACCGGACAATCGGCTATTTACTTCTCCGGGAACGCACCGCACGGCTCGCGCCCTTACGCTATTATTTGCTCGCCTCGCTTGTACCTCTCGGTGCACCATTCGATTAGAATAATGGGGCTCGTTGAAAAATCTCGCCATCGCATCACATACCCACCTCGTCTTTAGCACCCTCCCTCAATTGCGATTTACTCTCTATGTTCAAAAATGATTTTGACCCCCGATTTTATCTGCTTACGGGTTTGCTAATATCAATCCTTTCGATTTCGGTTTACGGCCAACAAGAAACGACAGCACGTCTCACGGCACAACTCGCGGATGATGGCAACCATATATTGGTAAAACGAGCTTCTGGTACGACGCCGATCGTCACACAAGTCGCGTTGCCAGACCATCGTCCTTTCTTGCACCCCATCGCAGCACCCGATGGCAAAGGCTTGGTGACTCAGTACGCACCGGACCATCATAAACATCAAACCGGTATCTTTTACGGCTTCACTAAACTCAACGGTCGCGACTTCTTTCATCATCCCGAGGGCACACACTGGCAGCGAGTGTCCGTCAACGTTATTAAACCAACTGCACTTCAGCCAAACGAAGCAGTTCAATGGCAAACCGTATACAACCTTCTCGACGAAAAGGGAGAAACGATTCTCCAAGAGTCACAGCTCTGGACGCTGCGCGATCTGGGCGATCAATACGTGATGGATTTAGATTGGTATGGTGATGCCAAAGTTGATGTAAAGATCGGGAAATATGATTACGGAGGACTCTTTATCCGAATGCCATGGCAAGAGGGGACCGATGCACGATTAGTTAACAGCGCTCGCGAAATCAACGGACGCGCCGAAGGTCGACGGGCCGCGTGGACCAACCTCTCAATGTCAGTTTCTGGCCGCGACGATCTTGCTCACATTGCGGTCTTCGACCATCCGCAAAACAACGGTTACCCATTACCGTGGCGAGTTGATGGACAATTCGGACTCGGGACCGCACGTTCGCGTTTGGGTGATTGGTCGATCCAGCAAGGCAAACGAGAAATAATCAAGCATCGATTCGTGATCTACACGGGTGAGTTTAGCGATGTAGCGGTCGGCAAAAAATGGACTGAATTCTCAGGCCAA
>Ga0315899_10000502_pt1 | contig 47017 bp, 39 predicted proteins | sample LakEriMetagenome_2_FD_203518 | JGI IMG/M metagenome (GOLD analysis project Ga0315899, IMG submission 203518) | Freshwater fungal communities from buoy surface, Lake Erie, Ohio, United States - Buoy 4 MA112 | ecosystem: Environmental > Aquatic > Freshwater > Lake | place: USA: Lake Erie, Ohio...
CGGGTTCAACATCTCAGAGACGCCCTTCTTCTCGGCGACGCTCTTCCCGTGGTTTGAAGCTGGCGGCGTGTTCGCTCTGCCCAACCTGCGCGGCGGCGGCGAGTACGGCAAGCAATGGCACGAAGCCGGCATGCTGGGCAACAAGCAGAATGTGTTTGATGACATGATCGCTGCGGGCGAGTGGCTCGTGAAGAACAACTACACGCAGCCCAGTCGCATGGCGACCATCGGTGGCAGCAACGGCGGCCTGCTGATGGGCGCGATGATGACGCAGCGCCCGGACTTGTTCGGCGCGATCATCTGCCAGGTGCCGCTGCTGGACATGCTGCGGTATCAAGAGTTTCTCATGGCTCGCTACTGGGTGCCCGAGTACGGCGACCCGGCGAACCCCGAGCACTTTGCGTTCATCAAGAAGTACTCGCCCTATCACAACGTGACGCAGGGCACCAAGTTCCCGGGCATCATGTTCACGGCGGGTGAGAATGACGCACGCACGCACCCGATGCACGCTCGCAAGATGGCGGCGAAGGTGCGCGATGCCAACACCAGTGATCGCCCTGTGCTCCTGTGGGTTGATCGTGAGGCAGGGCACGGCGGCGGCAAGCCGCTGGAACTGCGGCTGCGCGACTCGGTGGACACCCGCATGTTCATCATGTGGCAACTGGGCATGCTCGACGGCCTTGCGCCCAACCAGATGCCTCATGGCGCGACGTCGCAGGCGGAAACTTCGCCGCAGTTCACGATCACGCGGGTCGTGTCACTGAACGTGACCGGCATGACGTGTGAGATGTGCGTGGACACGGTGACAACGACGCTCAAGGGTGTAAAGGGTGTGAAGAACGTGAACGTGTCGCTCGAGAAGAAGGCGGCGGATATTGAGCTGGAAAACGACAGTGATCTGGACGGCGTGACGCTGGCCAAGGCGCTCGAAGGAACCAAGTTCAAGGCGACGCCCAAGTGATGTGACGAACCCGAACAGTTGCAAAAATGCCGGAGCGTGATGCTCCGGCATTTTTCTTTGTCCGCTCGCAGCAGTACCCGTTCAGCGGGCGTACTCAATCGCACGCGTTTCGCGCAGCACCGTCACGCGAATTTCGCCCGGGAAGGTCATCTCTTCGCTCACGCGCTTGGCGATCTGGTGAGCGATGAGGTATGCCTCGTCATCGTCGACCTTGTCAGCATCGATCATCACGCGCACTTCGCGGCCAGCCTGAATCGCGTGAGCTTCGTTGACGCCCTTGAAGCTGAGAGCGATGTCCTGCAGTTCGTTGAGGCGCTGCACGTACTTCTCAAGGCTTTCGCGGCGAGCGCCGGGACGTGCGCTGCTGACGGCGTCGGCAGCCATGACGATGGGCGTGTAGAAGCTTGTGCTCGGGATGTCAGCGTGGTGACCGCCGATGGCGTTGAGGACGGGTTCCTTTTCGCCGAACTGACGGGCGAAGTCCATGCCGATCTTGGGGTGGCCGCCTTCCATCTCGTGGTCCATGGCCTTGCCGATGTCGTGCAGGAATCCGCAGCGACGGGCGATGGCACCATCGAGCCCGAGTTGCTCGGCGATGATCTGGCAGAGGAAGCCCACTTCGATGGAGTGGCGCAGCACGTTCTGGCCGTAACTGGTGCGATAGTGCAGCTTGCCCATCGCTTCGATGACCTTGGGGTGCAAACCACGGAGATTGACTTCGAGCGCGGCTTCCTTGCCGAACTTCATGATCTTCTCGCCGATTTCGCTCTTGACCTTTTCGACGACTTCTTCGATGCGTGTGGGGTGCATGCGACCGTCGGCGATGAGGCGTTCGAGGCTTTCGACGGCGATTGCCTGGCGGACCTTGTCGAAGCAGGAAACCACGATGACGCCTGGCGTGTCGTCGACGATGATGTCGACGCCCGTGGCCTTTTCGATGGCGCGGATGTTGCGACCTTCGCGGCCGATGATGCGGCCCTTCATGTCATCGCTGGGAATGGCGACGCTGCGCACGGTGCTTTCGCTGCTGTGCTCGGCGGCGTAGCGCTGAATGGCCATCAGCGTGATTTCGCGGGCCTTGGATTTGGCTTCATTCTCAGCGTCTTCGATCAGCTTGCGGGTCACCTTGGCCACGTCGTGGCGGGCATCTTCTTCCACGCGCTTGAGGAGCAATTCCTTGGCGTCGTGGCGGCTCATGCCGGCGATGCTGGTCAGCAGGTCTTTCTGCTGCTCGTAGATGCGCTGGGTTTCGGTGTCGCGCTTGGTGATGAGTTCCTCGCGCTGGCGGATGGACTCGGCTTGGCGGCTGAGCTGGCTTTCGCGCTGGCTCAGGGTCTCTTCTTTGCGATCCACCAAGTCTTCGCGCTTGCCCAGACGCTTTTCCTGTTCGCGCACTTCGTCGCGATCCTTTTCGATCTCGGCTTCCATGCGAGACTTCTTCTCCAGCAGGGCCTTCTCGCCTTCGACGCGGGCTTTCTCGGCTTCGACCTGAGCCTGATTGCGGGCATCGTCAACCAATTTCTTGGCTTCAGCCTTGGCGGAGGTAAGCCGCTGATTGGTCAGGAACTGCACCAGAAAAAACCCGATCGCGATGCCGACCAGCGCAGCGACGAAAATGAAGACGACTTCAAGCGTTTCAAACGCGGCAAGCGTGAGCGGGGGCGAGACTGGAGCGGATGTCGCGAGCAGAGAACAAAGTGCCGACACTGGGACCTCCCTTGTGTTGCGCGTGCCGTCATGGCGACGCGGGTGGAAGAGGGGCGTGGGCGACGGACGAACTCGGTTGCGACGTGTGCGACTGGGCGTGGTGCAGAGGAGGCGGAAGCCTCCGACGTTCACGGCGATTCAAGCCAGCGACAGGCCACGAGACACCTCGCGGCAGGACGCTTCCTGGAATCAATGACGCTCGGCTTCATGTGCGAGCGGGAGGAAAGAGTGAACGTGGCTGCATGCGGGAGTCCACGCTTCGCGCAGCCTTCGCGAAGGCGTGGGGAATGACGCCTGGGACCTTGTCGTCGCGACGCAATGATAAATAAGGGAATGCGCGGCGCGAAGGAAAGGTGTAAAGTCGCACAGATTGTCGACGACCGGCTCGTATCCGCTGCCGGATGCCCGGACGGGAAACGAATCGAATCTTCACGCGATGGTAGGGTGGCTGCGGGGCGGGGCGAATCCGACGGATGGGTGGTGTAGCCGGTTGTCGGGCTCACGGCGCGGGTATCCTGTCCTCCATGAGCACTCTGCCGCGAGTTGTGTTGCTGCCGATCATCGTTTCGGTGTCGCTAGCCTTTCTGCTAGCTCCGCTGACGGGCTGTACAGCCACCAAACGCCGCGTGTACGGACGGACGGTGGCGGTGGCCAACATCGAATCGGTCATGCCGCCGGTGCTGCCTGCCCACATTCCGCCCAGCAAGGTGGCTCCGCTGTTTGGGGTGATCATCGAGAACGCCAGCGGCAACGTCGAGGTGATCACTGACCCGAGCATCAAGGTGCCCGAAGTCCGCGCAAAGGTGCATGGGAATGACGAGCGCGAGCACCGCAAGGCCGGCACCGTGCCGGCGTGGATCGCGGCAAGCATCGAGAAGTACGAGGACATCAACACGCTGCAGGTGCTGGCGGCCGACCCCAGCGACGAGAAACGCAGCGTGGACATTCGCGTGGTGGTTCCGGCCACGGCGTTTGTCACGGTGAACAATGCTCATGGCACGGTGGAACTCATGAATGTGAGCGGCGCGTTGCAAGTGAACAACGGCGTGGCGACCGGCAAGGGTGGCAGGGTCATCATCCGCACTGACAAGCCGATCAAGGACGGCGCAATCATTCGTGTGCGCGGCGGCGACGTGACGCTGGCGTTTGGCACCGGCAGCGCGGGGCCGATTGATGCCAAGGCTCGCAGCGTCAACATTCGCACACCCGCCCACGCGGCGCGGGGCGTCGTGAGCGATCGCGAAAACTACACGGGCGAACTGGGCACGCTGGGCAAGCCTCTGGTGCTGCGTGTGCCGGACGGCACGCTGACTCTGTTTGTCGAATGATCCCCAACACTCGACGATTTGCCGCATGACTCCCACTTCCGCCCGCATCATTGATGGCAACGCACTGGCCGCGACGCTGCGCGAACAGATCGCGGCGCGCACCGCTGCGCTCAAGCAACGCGACAAGCCCGTGGCGCTGGATGCGGTGCTGGTGGAAAGCGGCGATAACGGCGCTCGCGTGTACGCGGAGAACCAAGCGAAGACCTGCGAGAAAGTCGGCATCGCGTATCGGCTGCATCGGCTGCCTGAAGGCTCGTCATTTGACGACATCGCGGCGAAGGTGAGCGCATTGAGCGCGAGTCATGAGTGCCATGCCGTCATGGTGCATGTGCCGCTGCCTGCGGGTATTGATCCGTATCGCGTGCAGCGGCTGATTCATGTGGACAAAGACGTCGAGGGCGTGAACCCCGCGAACATCGGCAACATCGTGTACGGTCGCAGCAGCCTTGCACCGTGCACCGCGCTGGCGGTTGTCAAGATGGTCGAGAGCGTGCACGGACCGACCAATCACATCTTCGGTGAGCCTGCGCCGGGGCCTTTGCTGCGCGGCAAGGTGGCGGTGGTCGTCGGCGCGAGTGATGTGGTGGGCAAGCCCATCGCCGTCATGCTCATGCGGCATGAAGCGACGGTGATCAGCTGCAACAAGTGGACGCCTGAGATGCCGGCGTACGCCCGCAGCGCGGATGTGCTGGTCGCCGCGGCTGGAGTTCCCGGTTTGATCACGCAAGAAATGGTCAAGCACGGTGCGACGGTGATTGACGTGGGCGTCAATCGCATTACTACTGTGGAAGGCAAGACCAAGACCGTCGGCGATGTTGCGTTTGAGCAGGTGAGCAAAGTCGCCGCGCACATCAGCCCGGTGCCCGGCGGCGTGGGGCCAGTGACGGTTGCGATGCTGCTGCTCAATGTCGTCCAGAGCGCCGAGCGCTGATCGCTCAGGTGGGCCCGGGCCAGCCGTCGAAGACGAACAAGCCATCTTTGTGGAAGACTTCGCCATCCGCGGCGATGGTGGCGCCGCGCAGTCTCGCACCACTGGAGAGCGTGCGTGGACGCATGTCGCAGACCATGTCCCAGTGCAGGCCGCTTTCGTTGAAGTTGCCGCTCTTGGGGTAGCCGGCGCCGACCGCGGCGTGGAATGTGCCGCCGATCTTCTCGTCAAAGAGGGTGTTCTTCATGAACTGCGTGATGCCGTAGTTGGTGCCAATGGCGATTTCGCCCAGGTTGCGTGCGCCTTCATCTTGATCGAGCATGCGGAAGAGAAAGTCCTCGCCGCGTTTGGCGCTGGCGTCGATCACGCGACCACCCTTGAAGGCCAGTCGCACGCCTTCAACTTCGTGGCCCTGGTAGACCGCGGGGAAGTTGTAGTTGACGTGACCATCCACGCCTCGCGGGCCCGCGAAGACTTCGCCATCGGGGAAGTTGCTCTGGCCGCAGCAGTTGATCCAGGTGGAACCGTCAACACCCACGCGCAGGTCGGTGCCGTCGTTCTCGTCGCTGGAGGGCACGAAGAAGCGAAGCTCCTTGCGTTTCTGCAGCCAGTCGCACACACGCTGCTGACGAGTCTCAACCTCGCGCCACGCAGCGGCGGGATCGGGCAGATGCAGCAGACCGGCGTTGAAAATGAAGTCCTCAAACTGCGTGAGGCTCATGCCGGCATCTTGCGCGCTGCCATGTGTGGGGAACTGCGTGCCGCACCAGCGCAGCGATTCGTCGGCTTCGCGCTCCATGAAACGCTTCAGGAAGGGGCGGCGGGCTTGTTGGAGCAACGCGGCCTTGCGAGAATCGTAACGCGAGAGGAAGCGGCTATTGACTTCGACCCACAGCCCGATCGAGACATCGACACGCTCGATGTAGTCGCTCATGAACGCGGGCGGGTTGGCGATCTGCTCATCGCTGCCATGTGCCACGAGCAGTTCTTGAAGCGATTCACTCCGCGGCACATAGAACGGATGACCGCCGGCCTTGAGCGCGGCTTCGTAGATCGCTTCGACCATCGGCATGGCTATGGGATCGGCGAGGATACCGACCACGTCGCCCTTCTTGACTTGGGTTGCGTAGTTCACCAGGACGCTGGCGAGTTTGTTGAGTCGAGGATCGCGCATGTCGGCCTTTCCGTGCGTTCCCCCCGCGTGCGCTCGCTCCTGCGAGCAGGGCGAGTGTAGACGACACGGCTGCCTGGGCGACGCTCAGCGATGCTTCCACCACGCCGCGATCACAAGCAGCACCATGCACACGCCGATAGCGAAGGCGTGTCGCGGCCCCATCATGGAGACAAGAAAGCCGCTCATGATGAGCGCGAAGCCGACGCTTGCGATGAGGGCCCGACGTTTGCGACGCGCTCGCTGTACCGCGAACGAAAAGCTGGGACGTGCTTCGGGCGCCATGCCCTCCAACTGACCGACATCGATCTCGTTCCAGTCAAGGTCGACCGAATCCTGGCGATTGCGGCGCAGCTCTTCAGCGGCTCGCTGCAAATCACGGCGGCGCACCTGCACCTTGATGGGATCGGTGTAGCCAGCCTCCCACTGCATCGTGTTGGCGGTGGCGGCAAAGACCTTGGCGGGAATGCCCGCGGCCTGCAGCACATTGACGAAGTTCGCGCCCTCGAACTCGGTGCGAGCTGTTGTCAGCGTGACCAGCATGTCCGGATCATCCGGCATGGACTGTCTGATGCCCCGCCCGGCAACCCGTCACGCGGCTACCTTGTGGCGCGATGGAAACGCCCTATAAGGGCCTTCGTTCTCGCCATGGCAACTGGCCCTCAGCGCAGGTGACGTGACGACCGAAAGACGAACATCGCTCGTTTGCGTCCGCCCACTGTTTTCCGCCCCGTCAGAGCAGGAGTTGCCGGTTCTCGTGAAGCATGTGCTGGTCATTTCGGTGGGTCGTCGGCGTGGCGCGGTGGTGAACATGCAGCTTGACGGCTTTGCGCGCTTTGCAAGCGAGCTTCGCCGTGAGCTGGGCGTGCGGTTTGACACGGTGGAAGTGCCGACACTCGAGTTTGTCGCGCACGCCGTCACGTTGTACCGCACTGATGTGGTCGTGCTGGTTCCCAACTGGTCAGAACCGGCGGAGAGTGTGATGGAGACGATCCGCTCGCTGCGCAGCCAGCCGGTGCAGCCTCGCATCGTGTATCTCGATACGTTCGACCCGACAAGCTCGCCCCACTTTGGCGTGCTGCCTCTGGTGGATCGATATCTGAAAACCAAGGCGCTTCGTGACTCGAGCAACTACTGCGCGCCGTGGCAAGGCGGACACGTCCTGAGCGATCACGCGGCACGTGTGCTCAAGTGCGATCTTGAGGGCTGGTACTTCGGCTCGGCGGTTGATCCCGCGCACGTGCACAAGATTGTGCCGTGCTGGAACTTTGGCATTGCGCATCACTTCGAGCGACTGCTGAGGCCTGCCGAACTGCTGGGGCGCGAGTGGGCTTCTCGATCCATCGATGTGAATCGCCGCATCGCTCTGCCGCGCGGTGATGATCCCTCGGACACGTGGTACGGCACGTATCGACGCGCTTCGCAAGAAGCGCTGGATCCGCTTGCGTCACGTTTGCGCTGCACACAAACTGATCGCGTGCATCGCCGCAAGTACTTGTGGGAGATGGTGCGCAGCAAGATTGTGTTCAGTCCATTTGGGTGGGGCGAGGTGTGCTTCCGCGATTATGAAGCGGTCGCGTGCGGGTGCCTGCTCGTGAAGCCGTCGATGGAACACGTTGCGACTTCGCCGGACATCTTCGTGCCTGGCGAGACGTACGTGCCCGTCAAGTGGGATTTTTCCGATCTTGTGCCCGTGATTGAGGATTGCCTGGCGAACCCCGCGCGATCAGCCCGAATCGCGGCGAACGCTCGGCGTGTGCTGACCGATTACTACACTCGCGGGGGGTTTGTCGCCGACGTTCGGCGCAGTTTGGAAGGACTCGTGGAGATGTCGCCCGGCCCCTCGAATGTGCCGGCGCTCGTGAAGGCGTAGCGCTGCATGCATGTTCTGATTGTCAACATCGGGGAGAAGACCGAAGCCATCGCGACCACGCACGCGCAGGGCTTTTCGTTGCACGCGAGCACACTCAAGTCTCGCCTGGATATAACCAGCGAGCAGATGGAAGTGCCGCATCCGCGTGACCTGGCGGGTGCGATTGCGCGCATCAAGCCGGCACTGGCGATTGTGCAGCCGACCTGGCGTCACAGCGCTGAAGATGTGATCGCGGGCTTTCGCGCCGTGTACGAGAAGCCCGAGCGTCCCAAGCTCGTGCTTCTTGATTGGTACGCGCCGACAAGTTCGCCGCACTTTGGCGTGCTGCCTTATGTCGATCGATATCTCAAGCGCACCGTGATGGTCGACTTCGCGGAGTATCGCAAGCCCTACATCGGCGGCTACGCCGTGGCGGACTACGTGTGCCGCATGCTGGAGCTTGATCTGGGCAACTGGAACTTCGGCAGCGAGATTCCCGCGGGGCACGAGCACAAGCTGTGGATGGGCTGGAATTTCGGCATCGGCAGCACGTATCACAAGCTCATCAAGTTCGCGAGCGTGTTCGGCAAGAGCTGGAATCGCCGCAGCGTGGATGTGAATCGCCGGCTCGGTCCGCCGCCCAAGAGTCTGGCGCCCAACGAGTGGTATCAGAACTATCGCGACGCCGCGCTCAAGTCGATGGACCCGCTGGTGGGCAAGTGGCGCTGCTCCGACTACCAGCGCGTGCCGCGACGCAAGTACATCTTTGAACTGCTTAACAGCAAGATGGTCTTTAGCCCGTTTGGCTGGGGCGAGGTGTGCTTCCGCGACTACGAAGCCGTCTGCTGCGGCGCGCTGCTGGTCAAGCCCAGCATGAAGCACGTAGTGACCAGCCCCAACATCTACGTGGATTACGAGACCTATATCCCCGTCGCCTGGGATCTTTCCGACGCGGCGGAAGTCATTTCGTACTACTTGCAGAACCCCGAAAAGGCCTCGAAAATCGCGAAGAACGCCCAAGAAGTGCTCCGCGACTACTACAAGAACGAGCGCTTCGTGGATGACGTCGAGCGAAGCCTGCGGGGCCTGCTTCCGGGGCTTTGAGAGTCGCCTTTGGCGACCGATTCGTCCGCTCTTGCTTTGTGCACTCGCTCGCTACGATTCGGTGCTCGCAGGGGAGCCTCGGGAGGCTGATCGTGTCTGTCACTGCTTCGCTCAAGTCGTCGCGTGATCCTGGTTCGAACACCGTGTCCAACGGGCTGCGTGTTGTTGTGCGCCCGTTCTATATTGCGGAACAGAGCCAGCCGGAACACAGCAAGTTCGCATGGGGCTATCGCATTCGCATGACCAACGAAGGCGACAAACGCTGCCGCCTGTTGCGCCGTCACTGGCTCATCGTTGATGGCGAAGGCGAACGGAAGGAAGTGCACGGCGAGGGCGTCGTGGGACACTTCCCCGATCTGTCACCCGGCGAGTTCTTCGAGTACACGAGCTTTTGCCCGCTTGAGTATCCATGGGGCACCATGGAGGGCTCGTACGAGTTTATCGACGAAGACGGCACCCACTTTGAAGCGGCGATCGGCCGGTTCTTTCTCGTCAGCCCGCACGTGTGATCACGCGCGGGCCGGCGCGACTTACTGCGGGATGTACTTCACGACCTGATTGCTCTCGGTGATGGCGTAGAGATTGCCATCAACGGCCTTGTCCGTCACGAACCGGTTGATGCCGGGCGTGGCGAACTGGGTGACAACGCGGCCCTTGGCAGCGTCGACGACGCTCAGCGTGCCGCCTTCGTACACCAGCACGTTCTTGCCGCGCACGGCGAAGACGTCACCCTTCACGTCCTTGCTCTTCCACAGGACGTCGCCCGTGCGCGAGTTGAGGGCGGTGAGGCCATCGCCCGGCACCTGCACATAGAGCGCGTTGGCGTGAATGAACGGCTGGCTGGTGAGCACCGAAGGCGTGCGATAGCGCCAACGCACCGCGCCGTTGGTGCCAAAGGCCCAGACTGACTGGTCGCGACCGGCGACGTAGAGCGTGTCGCTGTTGGCGACGGGATCGCTCGACAGACCGCCAAAGGTCATGCCGCGACCGACGAGCGTGCCGTTGTCTGGCGAGAAGAACATCACATCGCCGCGCTGACTGACAACACCCACCACGTCACCGACCTTGACGGGATTGGCTTCAATGATGCCGTTGCCTTGGAATCCCCACGCCTTGAGGCCCGTGCCCAGGCGATGCGAGAGCACTTCGCCCACGCTGGTGCCGTAAAGCAGTTGGCCGGGCGTGGCGACGGGCGCGGTGTTGACCACGCGTTCAAACTTCTCGCGAGCGAGCAGGGTGCCGTTGTTGAGCCCAAGCACAAACGCTTCGCTCTCGCTGCTGACGACAAGGCGCGTCGCGTCGGCGGTGTCACGCGTCAGACCCACGAACTTGGTCAGGGGGTTGGCGATGCTGGTGCTCCAACGGACCTGGCCGTTGTTGGCTTCGAGCACTGCGACGCGTGACTGGCGATCTTGGGCGATGATCACATCGTCGGACGCGATGATCTCACGCACCATCTTGGGACCAGGGGTTGAGGGGAAGGGGAACCCGACCCAGTCGAGCCGGTAGCCTGCCGACTTCCAGCTCTCGGGCGCGGTGGCGGTGGTGTCAAATGCCACGACCGGCCCCACGCGAGTCTGCCCACGGTTCGCATCACGCATCGTCCCGCCCCCGCAGCCGCTGAGGGGAATCAGCGCACCCGCGCAGACAGCCAGCGAGAGAGCAAGAACGGAAGAACGAATGTTCAGAGGCATGGGCGATCCTTGCGTGCAGAGTCAGGAGCGGACTACCAAAGCGGACAGGATAGCGATGCGCCGCCCGCCGGGCGAGGGGGCAACCCTTCGACATGGGGTGATGCAGATACCAGCCCCGGTTGCACGCGTGCCGCAAATGTGGTAGTCTGCCGACATGGAAACACCGCAGAACGCCGCCGTTGCTCAAGCTCAGGGGCCTGCCATTGATAGTGATCGCTCATGCGTGAAGTGCGGGTACAACCTGCGCGGGCTCGCATACACGGGAAATTGTCCGGAATGCGGGACCGCCGTGCAATTCTCGCTTCGCGGCATTCTCCTGCAATTCGCCGATCCGGAGTATCTCAACAAGGTGCTGACAGGCCACTCGTGGGTGCTCAACGCGATTCTCGTGAGCATCGTGCTGATGGTCGTCAACGTCGTTGCGGCCGTTGCATTGAAGATTCAGGGGGCGGAGGTCGCGATCTCCGGGTTGTCCATCTTCATTTCCATCTGGAGCTTCCTGGGTTACCTCAAGCTCACCGAGCCCGACCCGATGTTCACGGGCACCGAACGCCCTGACTCAGCCCGCCAAGTCGTGCGCATCGCTGCAATGGTGTCAATCGCTGCGAACACGCTCGCGGTGATCGTTGGCGGCGTTGCTCTCGCTGGAGGCGGCATGGGCGCGCTGCCGATCGTGATGATCAGTGGAGCGCTTGCTCTCCTCGGATACGTTGCCTTCGCCGTGCAGTTCTTCGCCATGATGAACTACACCATGTGGCTTGCCCGCCGCGTGCCTGACCAGTGGGTCGTCAAGCGTGCGACGACCTATCGCTGGCTGCTGCCAGTGCTGACGACAGTCGGCGTGCTTCTCATCGGCCTTGGCCCGCTCATCGCTCTGGTACTCTACTGGAATCTGCTCGACCGCATGCGCAAGCATCTCAAGTCCATCGTCGCGACTGGCGCTCCGGCGGACCTGCCGTCGGTGGCGGGCTGAGAGACACGTGCAAGACGCACGATGCATTCGCTGTGACTACAACCTGGCGGGCCTGCCCGACGACGCAGTGTGCCCAGAGTGCGCGCTGCCCGCGATGCGCAGTCGCTCGCGGTTCTTCTCAGGGTTAGACGCTGCCACACGGCGGATGCTCGAAGAGGCCCTCACGAGCATGGGCGACTGCCTGCAAGCGCAGGTCGTGGCGTTCCCGCTGCTTCTCGTCGTCGGCATTTTCGCGACCGGTTTGCATCAGCTTGTGGGCGCGGTCGTTCTGTCGATCGCTGCAGGCTTACCCGGCGTGCTGGCGCTGCGCATGCGCGTGTTGCAGCGTCCGGTCGTTGCGGCGTGGGAACGACTCGCCCAGAGTCTGGCTGCAAGGCCAAACAAGATGTCCGCGACGGCGCCGAGCATCATCTTCATTTCGCACACGATCCTTGCGGTGGCCGTCTTTGGCTTCGTCGGCTTTGCTGGCTCGCCTGCGATCGGCTTGCCCTTGTTTGCGGTCGTTGTGATCGCCCTCGTCGTGGGCTGGGTCGGGCAGGCACTCTACTTTCGGGCGCTGGCCCGCATCCTGAGCGACATGCACGAGTCACTGATGCACGCGAGGCACTCGCACGTGCTGCGATCGTGGATGAAGCTGTGGCCCATCATCTGGTTCATCTCGTTGCCCCTGTGCTTTGTGCTTGTCGGCTTTCTGGGCTACGTGTTCGTTATGCTCTCTGTCGCTGCATGGCTGCAACAGTCATCGATTCGGGTCAGAGCATCGGGCAACGCGGATTGATTCAGCGATGATGATCCATGTCGTCCGGACGCCGCGTCGCGCCGCGAATGGCGAGCGCGAGCGTCACGCCCCACACCAGAGCGCCAAGAAGCAGAATGATCGCCTGCAGATCCGATCGCTGCACAGGCGAACGGTTCTTGAGCATGCCGAACACATCGGCAAGCCGCAGCGCGCCGCCTGATGCAAACACCATGAGCAGAATCACGCCGATCACGACCCACACCAGTACCAGCACCCACACGATGTGCGGCTTGGGTGCGTGCACACGTGCCGTGTTGGTCGCATCACTCGCGGCAACCCAAGTCCTGCCGCACTCCGGGCACGTTGCAGGGGCATTCGCTTTCACAAGCGTTGCCATGTCGTAACCGCAATGCGCGCATCGTGTGCCCGCACGCAGCCACTTGGAGCGATCCGACATGGAGAAAAGCACCGCGAAGATCGCGATGACAATCACCAGAATCAGACCAGTCACGACGCACGCCACGACGCGTCCCCCACTGCTTCACGACGTGCCCATCTGCAGCCCGCTGCTTACCGCGCGAGCCCGGCTTGCTCAGGGTGCTGCCCCAGGCTGTGCGTGCGCAGCGTGCGCTTCTGAGTTTCGAGTTCGGGCGTCAGCGTGGCGAACACGTGATCGAAAATGTCATCCGTGGTCGGCTTGACGATCGTCTCCGCCGCCTTGATGACATCCGCGACCATGACCTTCGCTTCTTCGTCCAATGCGCGCTGCTTGTCGTCGTTCCACAGGCCCTTGGCCGTGAGATACTTCCGCAGGCGGATCATGGGATCCTTGCCCACCCAGGCTTCCACTTCCTTGGGGTCGCGGTAGCGACGCGCATCGTCGGCCGTGGTGTGGTCCGCGAGGCGATACGTGACTGCTTCGATGAACGTGGGGCCGCCGCCGCTCTTGGCGCGCTTGGCCGCGTCGCGTGTGGCCTTGTACACGGCCAGCAGGTCGTTGCCGTCCACCTGCAGACACGGAATGTCGTACCCGATGGCGCGCTGCGCCACCGTTTCGTTGTTCATCTGGCTCTCGCGCGGCACGCTGATGGCCCATTGGTTGTTCTGGCAGAAGAAAATCGTCGGCGTCTGATAGACGGCCGCGAAGTTCAGCGCCTCGTGCACGTCGCCTTCGCTGGTTGCGCCATCGCCAAAGTACGTAATCGCCAGCTTCTTCTCGCCGCGCATCTTGAACGCCCACGAAATACCCACCGCGTGCAGGGGCTGGGTGCCGATGGGAATGCACAGGGGCGTCTGGCAGACCCCGGGCGGAATCTGATTGCCCCGCTCATCGCCCATCCAGTGCAGAAGTACGTAGTGCATGGGCAGGCCGTGCATCCACAGGGCCGCGTTCTCGCGGTAACAGGGCACCAGCCAGTCGCTGCCGCGCTCAATCGCATACGCCGAGCCGATGGCCGCGGCCTCCTGCCCCTTGTTCTGCGGATACGTGCCCATGCGGCCGCTGCGCTGCAGCTTGAAGGCCGTCTCATCCAGCGCACGGCACTTGCACATGTACACGTACAGCTCGAGAATCTCCTCATCCTTCAGCACAGGCGTGCCGTCGGCGTTGGTCGCGAGTTCCTTGTCCACAACCCCGTGCTCGTCCATGATCTGGAGATGCTCGACGTTGGCTCCGTAGACGGTCTTGATGGGCATGGGCAGAGGGTAGCCGGGAAGGCGGTGCGTGGGGAAGTGGGCTCGCGCGAACGCACAAGCCCGAGCCGTTCCCTCCTACCTTCTCCCCATGCCCAGCAATGTCGCCGATCGTCTCGCCAAGATCAACCAGTCCCACGTGCTGCACTTTGTCACGCAGGTCACGCCTGCGCAGCGCGATGGCCTCCTGTCGCAGCTCGACGGCATGGACCTGGAAGGTTTGCCCGCACTGATCGACACGTACGTGCTGAAGAAGCCCGTACTGCACCTGCCCAAGGACCTGCGCCCGGCTCGCTACTTCGCGCTCGATGGCACCATTCGCGGCGGCAGCGGGAGTTGGGATCGTGACGCGGCGAAGGCTGCGGGTGAGTCGCTTATTCGCCGCGGCAAAGTGGCGGCGTTTGTTGTCGCAGGTGGCCAAGGCTCGCGTCTGGGTTTCGAAGGTCCCAAGGGGTGCTACCCCAGCGGGGCCGTCACCAACAAGCCGCTCTTTGCGATTTTCGCGGAGAGCATCAAGGCCACCAACGCCAAGTACGGCGTGAGCGTGCCGTGGTACGTGATGACGAGCCCGCTCAACCACGAGCAGACGGTGAGCTTCTTCCGCCAGCACAACTCCTTCGGGCTTGATCCCACCAGCATCATGTTCTTCCAGCAGGGCGTCATGCCCAGCCTGGATATGGCCACCGGCAAGATGCTCATGGCCAGCAAGCATGAAGTGGCCACCAACCCCGACGGCCACGGCGGCAGCGTGCGCGCCCTGCACGTGAGCGGCGCACTCGCCGACATGCAGCGCCGCGGCATCGAGCAGCTCAGCTACTTCCAGGTGGACAACCCGCTGGTGCGCGTCATCGATCCGATCTTCATTGGCTTGCACGTCGGCGCAGGCAACGCGAGCGAAAGCTCCGGCGAGATGAGCAGCAAGATGGTGGCCAAGGCCGGGCCCGATGAAAAGGTCGGCGTCTTCTGTCTCGCTGATGGCAAGACCGAAGTCATCGAATACAGCGACATGCCCAAGGAGCTGTCAAACAAAGTTGACGCGCAAGGCAACCTCGCGTTTAACGCCGGTAGCATCGCCATTCACATCATCAGCGTCGAGTTCCTCACGCGCCTCGCGACCAATCCCAAGTTCACGCTCCCTTGCCACCGCGCGGAGAAGAAGATTCCGTGCATCGACGCGGCGGGCAACCCCGTTACGCCGACAAGCAACAACGGCGTGAAGCTCGAGAAGTTCATCTTCGATGCCTTGGCGATGTGCAAGAGCAGCATCGTGATGGAAACCGACCGCAGCGAAGAGTTCGCGCCCATCAAGAACGCGACGGGTGTTGACAGTGTGGAAACCAGCAAAGCCCTGCAGTCGGCCCGCGCCGCCCGCTGGCTGGAAGCTGCCGGCATCGCCGTGCCCCGCAAGCCCGACGGCTCGCTTGATTGCACGCTCGAGCTCTCCGCTATGACCGCGCTCGAACCCGCCGATCTTCGCGGCAAGCGGTTCACCATCGCCCGAGGTTCCGCCGCCGCGCTCTGATCGCGGCTGGGGAGAGCAGACAGCAGATAGAGAACAGAGAACAGAGAACAGAGAGCAGAGAGCAGAAGCCCCGACGAGGTGCCACGGCAATCGAGACGGGTCCCCGTTCTCCGTTCTCCGTTCACTGCTCTCTGTCCTCCCCGCGCCGCACCGCGCAAGTTCCCGCGCTGGGACGCCGATAACACCTCCCTAATCCCTCGTCCCAACAAGTTTTTTCCGAAAGTTGCTGGCAAATCCCGCAACGTGCTGCACATTCGTGGGGCAACGCCGCACTCGCGGTGGCTGCCACGTTGCTTTGCAAAGAAGAGGTTTGTGCCATGCGCGTTCTCGTCGCTGCTGCCGGTCTTTCCGTCCTCCCCGCTGTCGCTCTTGCCGGCCCTGACTGGGTCGAACGTGGCGATGCCGGTTCTACCCTGCGGAGCGCGCAGGTCACGGCGGGTCTGGGCACCATCCGCAGCATCATCGGCACGCTTTCGCCCGCTGACCGCGGCCAAGGTGACCTGGAAGACCTGTACATCATCCGCATCGCAGAGCCTGCGACCTTCAGTTTCAGCATCTCGTCTGCGGACTTCAGCCCCTCGCTGTATCTGTTCAACATCTCGCTCGCGGGCGAAGCCTTCGGCCTGTTGGGCAAAGTCGGCGATGGCGCGGGCAGCTTCGCGATGGGTGGCGTCGCCACTGACGGCACGGGCGCTCAAGTGACGCAGCCCGGTCTGTACATGCTCTGTGTCACATACTCGGGCAACGCTCCGCGCAGCCGCACCGGCAACATCTTCAACTTCGCCAACGAAGGCGAAACCTCCGGCGCCGACGGCGCGGGTGGCATCAATCCGCTTGAACAGTGGGTGCCCGGTTCGCCCTTCGTCGGCGGTTCGTACGACATCGATATGACCGGCGTTGAGTTCGCCGACATTCCCAGTCCCGGCAGCGCCGCGCTTGTGTGTGGAGCGGGCGTGCTGCTGCTGCGGCGTCGCCGCGAGAGCTGATCACCGCCGATCAGTCACTCGCTGGCAGGGATACAGGACTCACTCGTCACGCAGTGTAAGCTGCACTGCGGGCAGGGCAGCGGGGTCAATACCTGCGCTGCGGATGCGCTCCACGGCCTGCGTCATCACCCGGCTGCTTGCCGAGCGGTACAACTGCATCGTCGCCAGCGAAGTCGCGATCGTGAGCGGCACATCGTCGCTCACGCCCGGCCCCGCCGCTTCGTCGGGCTGCGTCGCGGGCTGAGGAATCACCGAGCCGGCTCGCTTGGCGGCCACTGCCACATCCAAATGCGCCAGAGCAAGATCAAACTCCGGCGCGGGATCAACCTGCAACAGCACATCGCGTGCGCGAGCAAAATCCGCGAGTGCGGCGGTCGCATCGCCCTTCGCGAAGTGAGCCGCGCCCCGAGCCGCGTACGACTCGCCCGTTTCCGGCAGCACCGCCGCACCCTTGATGCGTTCGCTCAGCACGACTGCTTCGTCGGCCCGCGCCAACGCTGCATCAACGTCTCCTGCCGCCAGCGCCGCGCGTGACATCCCCGCGAGCGTCGCCGCGATCGAAGGATGCCCCTTGGGAAACAGGGCACGCCGGACCGTGAGCGATCGGTCAAACATCGCCGTCGCGCCGACGGTGTCGCCCTTTTCGAGCATGCACTTGGCGAGATTCTGCAAGACCGATGCCGTGCCGCCGAATTGCTCGCCGCGCAACTTGATGATGAGCGCAAGCGACTGGCGGAAGAGCGCCTCGGCCCGCGCGTAATCCTCGGCCTCCATGTAGCTCTTCGCGAGGTTGTTAAGCGACTGTGCGATCTCTTCGTGCTCACTGCCGTACATCCGCTTGCGCATCTCCAGCGCCTGCGTGTACAAGTCGTGTGCTTCGTTGTGGTCGCCAATCGCCAGGTAGCACGCGCCAAGGTGCGTGAGGCTCAGCGCAAGATCGCGATGGTCGCCTGAGATGGTTTCTCGCCGCAGTTGCAGCGAGCGACGATAGAAGGAACTCGCCGTCTTGTAGCGTCCCTGCCAATAGAGCGACGCGCCCAGTTCGTGCAGGCAGTCGGCCAATGCCTTTGGGTCGCGGGGTTCCTGCGTTTCGCGAATCGCGAGCGCCCGGCGGAGCATGGCCTCCGACTGCTTGTAGTTGCCCAAGCGCGTATAGACACTGCCGAAGACTTCACGAGTGAATGCTTCGGTGTCGGGTGAAGTAGGCGGCGTCTTCTCCATTGAAGCCGACGCAGTGTCGAGCAATTTCGACACGGTCACATCGCCCTGCTCATCGCCCCGCACGCTGCGGAAGACATTGGCAAGCGAGTCACGTCCACTCAAGGCCTTCGCGGCGTTCGCGTTTGCACGATCTCGCTCTGTCGTGGCGATCTTGACTTGTTCGACCAAGTTCACGATCAGCGTCGTCGAAGTTGATGCCAGCAAGATCGTCGCAGTTGCAATCGTCGTCGCGAGCGTCTTGTTGCGCACGCACCACCGCCACGTGCGCCCCGCCGCGCTTAGTCGCCGTGCCGTCACCGGCTCATGCGCAAGAAAACGCCTCAAATCCGCCGCGAATTCACCCGCCGTCGCATATCGCAGTGCCGGCTTCTTCTCCAGCGCCTTCAGCACAATCGCATCAAGGTCCTTGGGTATCTGCTTGCGATACGTACTTGGAGGCGACGGATCCTTCTCCGCAATCGCCGTCAAGATATCACGCAGCGAGCCGATCGTTTCAATCGGTAATCGCCCCGCCAGCAACTCATAGAGCATCGCTCCCAGCGAATACACATCGCTGCGCATGCTCGCCATATTGGCGTCGCCCGCAGCCTGCTCCGGAGACATGTACGCAACCGTGCCGACGATCTGCCCCTGCCCCGTGATGTTGTACTTCTCGCGCGCCGACGCAGTGGTCGTCGGGTCATCCAGCGTTTTCGCAACGCCAAAGTCCAGCAGCCGCGGCCTGGTCTTCGCGTCAACGATCACGTTGCCCGGCTTGAGGTCGCGGTGCAGCACGCCGCGCTGGTGCGCGTAGTCCACCGCATCACACACACTGGCGATCATCGCCACCGTCTGCTTGATGTCCGACTTGCCGGGCGGCAGCGCATCGTCGAGGCCCTGCCCCTCGACATACTCCATCACGTAGTAGTAACTGCCGCGCTTCACGCCCGAGTCGATGACGCGCACGATGCCTTCGTGCTCCAGCCGCACGACGACCGCGACCTCGCGCTCAAACCGCGTGCGGATCGACTCGCTGTTGCCCGCAACATCCAGCAGAAACTTGATCGCAACGCGCCGATCCGTCGCAAGCTGGCGGCCCTCATACACCACGCCCATGCCGCCGCGCCCGATGCAGCGCCCCAGCGTGTAGCCCTCAATGGCAGGCACTGCTTCGCCGTCAGCAAAGCTCGTCATCGTGCCCGTGACAGGTCCGACGATCGTGGCATCCACAGGATTGCCGCCCTGGCTGGACATGCGAAAGGGTACGTCACCGCGGGTGCGTATTCGCCCCTTGCTTCAGGCAAACGCGATCACACCGCCGTGACGGCTGTCGCCGGCTTGCGGAACTGCAAATCAGGCTTGCGGTCACGCCGATCCTTCACGGCTTCGGTCCGCCACAGGCCCACCCAGTGGTTGGGCTTCACTTCAACCAGCGTGTAGTCGCCCGCAGGTTCATCCACACGGCGCAGGTCCGCCGGCGCATCGTGCCAAGGCCACCAGGGGCGAGCCCCGGCCCCCACGCCCATGCGCTCCACACGAGCGAACTGCTCGGGATCGTCCACGATCTCCTTGATCGTCACGAGCCGATCGCGCTTCACGCCCACCCGCGGAATGCTGTTGAGTAGACCACGCGTGTACGGGTGCAGCGGGTTGTCGAACAGATCGAGCACGTTGGCGTACTCCACCACGCGCCCTGCGTACATCACGCACACCACGTCTGCGTTCTCCGCGACGACGCCCAGATCGTGCGTAATCAGCAGCACGCCCATGCCGCGCTTCTGCTTCAATTCCGTCAGCAGTTCCAGAATCTGCGCCTGAATGGTCACGTCGAGCGCGGTCGTCGGCTCGTCAGCCAGCAACAGGCGAGGCTGGCACGCCAGCGCCATCGCGATCATGATGCGCTGGCGCATACCGCCTGAGAACTGGTGCGGATACTGCTTGATGCGCACTTCCGGATTCGGAATCCCGACATCCCGCATCGCCGACAGCGCAACCTGCTCAGCCTTTCCTGCGTCAATGGCTTGATGCAGCAGAATGGCTTCCATGATCTGATCACCCACGGTGTACACCGGGTTCAGACTCGTCATGGGCTCCTGAAAGATCATCGCGATTTCATTGCCGCGAATCTCACGCATCTGCGTTTCGGTCTGGGTGAGCAGATCAATCACCTGCCCGTTGCGACGACGAAACTGGATCGTCCCGCGATCAAACCGTCCCGGCGGGCGCGGAATGAGCTGCAGCATGCTCATCGCGCTGACGGACTTGCCACAGCCCGACTCCCCCACCACCGCGACCGTCTGCTGCGGATAAATCGTGAGTGCGTTGCCGTCCACCGCTTGAATGCGCGGCCCGCCGCGATTGTCGAACGACACCGCCAGATCGCGCACAGAGACGAGGGGTTGCGTGAGATCAAGTTCCATGGTCACACCCGCGCCTTCTTGAGTTTCGGATCAATCGCATCGCGTGTCGCTTCACCCAGCATGTTGTAGCTCAGCACCGTCAGGAAGATGATCGCGCCGGGGAACATCGCCAGCCACCAGTAGAACTGTCCAGCCTTGCCCGATGCATCGCTGAGAAGTCGGCCCCAGCTCGCCTGCTCTTCAGGGCCAAGGCCCAGGAAACTCAGCGCCGCTTCAAACAGAATCGCCGCGGCGACCGCGAAGCTGGCATCCACCAGAACGGGCGTGACACCATTAGGCAGCATGTGCTTGAAGAGCACGCTGCGCAGCGGCAGCCCAACCGCCTTGGCTGCCTGCACAAAGTCCTGGTTTCGCAGCCGCAGGAACTCAGCACGCGTGAACCGCGCCGCGCCCGTCCACGTCACGCACCCGATGATCGCCATCATCACGTAGGTGTTGCGAGGCAGCACCGCCGCCGCGACAATCAGCAGGAACAGAACCGGCACGCTCATGAAAATCTCAACCACGCGGAAGAGCAGCAGGTCGATCCACCCGCCGAAGTACCCCATGAGTGCGCCGATGGTCACGCCAATGACGACCGCGATGCCCGTGGACACCAGCCCGATCGAGATCGACAACCTGCACGCGTGCAGCAACTGGCTCAGCACGTCCTGCCCGAAACTGTCAGTGCCCACCAAGTGCCGCGGCGCGTTCGCGGGCTGCGGCGCCTTCTCCAGCACCTCTGTTTTGGTCATGCCGGATGGCGTCGTGGGCGGCAAAAAGTCGCCACGAATATCGCGCTGATTGGGCGAGAACGGAATGATCGTGAACACGCCCTCAGCCTGTTTCGCCGCAATCGCCTCCGCATACGGGAAGGTCTGCAAGGGCTTCTGCCACCAGCCGGCGATGGAGAACACACCAATCGCACCCGCCGCCGCCACGCACAGCGACCGCAACGCAAGCGACCGCAGAGGGAGCAGCCACGCAATGAACGCGCCGCTTACCGCTGCAACACCCATCGCGAGCGGCACGCGGAAGCCCCACAGCTTTGTGGGCAACGCTCGCGTCGCACGATCATCGCTGCCGCGCATCTGCGAGAAGACCAGCGTGCACACCACGATCGTGAGCGCAGCGACCACGCTGCACATGAGCAGCGTCAGCAGTCTGTCAGACCGCGGAATGCGTCGCGCCACGCCCATCCACACAAGACCGACAATGCCGCCGAGCGCCAGAGCCACATCACCCGCCGACAGATTGCGAAACAGCGGGTAGCTTGTCCTCACGACATTGCCCGCTTCGTCCAGCTCACGATACACAATCGGGTGCCCGCTCGCGATGAACGGAGCGATGATCGCGAAGCACGCGATGAGGCCCAGCCACGCCAGCGCGAATCTCGCACCGGGTCGCTTGGCGATCGTTTCCCACGCATCAGCCCAGAAGCCCTTGGCCTCCTGCACGCCAATGCCTTGCGCAAGCTGCACGCCCGACACTGCCGCCGGTGGTGGCGTCGAGGGTGCGTTGGAATTGCCTGATGCGTTCGCCATCATTGCACTCTTGTCTTCCGTCGATCTGGAAACACGTTCCATCAGAACCGCAGATTCAGAACCACTGCACCAAGGCACGTTGCACGCAGGCGTCCATTACGAATACGACACTCGCGGATCGGCGACCGCATACAGCAAGTCCGCCAGCAGCAGCGCCAGCATGTTCACCGTCGCGATGATCACCGCGTTGGCGAGAATCAGCTCACGATCCTTCAGTGTGATGGCTTCGATGATCAGGCTGCCCATGCCCGGCACACTGAAGATGCGTTCAATGATCACGCTTCCGCCGAACATCGCGGGGAAGATGGTCGCGAACATCGTGATGAGCGGCAGCAAGCTGTTGCGGAAGACGTGAGCCAGCACAATGGTCGTGCCGTCCACGCCCTTGGCCTTCGCCGTGCGAACGTAGTCCGCCGAGAAGTTGTCAAGCATCGCCGCACGAGTCTGCTTGCTCAGCACCGCGAACCCGCCATACACCATGCACGCCACAGGCAGAGCCATGTGCCACAGCAGGTCAATCAGGTAGCCGCGTTGCCACACGCCATCCACCACGCTGGGCAGATACGTCATCGCCTCCGCGTCATTGTCATGCAGACCCGCCACCGGGAACCAGCCCAAGTAACTGTCATTCGCGAGAAAGCCAATCGCCATGACGCCGGCCCACACCGTCGGAATCGACCACATCGCCACGAACAATGTGCCCGACGCCGAATCGACCCATGTGCCCTTGCGCGTCGCCGCCAGCATGCCCATCGGAATCGCAATCGTGTAGATGATCGGAAACGCCACCACGTTCAGCATCAACGTGACAGGCAGCGCTTCGGCGATCAGCGTGCTGACGGGGCGATTGCGAGCGAAACTCATGCCAAGATCGGGCGGAGCAAGACTGATGACACCCGGAATGATCGGCACACCGGCCTGCTCATAGGGGTGATCACGGAAGATCTGCGCCAGCCGCTCACGGCTGTTCAGCGCAGTCTCGTACGCATTCAACATCACATCGCCAGCCTGCTTGACAGCCGCCCACTCCGGCTTGCTGGTGTCGGGCTTCCAACTGTCCAAACGATCGACATCAGGCAGCCCCTTGCTGGTCACCTTGTCTTCCTGCCCGGTCGCACGCATGTAGTTGCCAATGGCCTCGAGCGCCATGGTGCGCCGCGCGACAAACGCCGCGCGAGCTTGCGCGTAATCGTCAACAGCGCGCCGCAAGGCCAGTTGCTTGTCTTCGTCGGTCGCATCCGCTGGGTACGGCAACTGCACATTCGCTGGTTCCGGCAATGTGTCCGTAAAGACACGCCACATGGGCGGAGCCTTCACGGGCTTGGGCGGGCTGAGCAGACTGCCATCGCCCTGCACCTGGTCGCGCTCGCCGAACTTGATCGGACTGATGCGTCCAAGCCACCGGAAGTACTGCACGATGACCGGATCATCCAGCCCGTAGCGGTCTTCCAGATAGGCTTCTTGCAGTGCCCGCTGGTTGGCTTCCGTCGCGCCGCCGCCCGCCACGCGCAGCGCGGCACCGACGCCGCCCGGCGAAAGCGCCACGAGCAGAAACAGCATGAGGCTGATGCCGATCAACGTCGGCACCATCAGCAGCAGACGGCGGATGATGTATGTTGCCATCGCAGGTGATCCTGATCCACCAAAGGAAACGATCAGACGAGAAACGCACGCCCTGCGAAGTCATCAGTTGTTAGAGCGCGACGCCGCGGCGTTGCGCGCGAACAGCTCGTCGTACTGATAGCCGTTCTTGTACTCCGTGAAGTTGCCCACACGCGGGCCCACCACGCGCAGCCAAGGCCGCTCGACGATGAACGTGTAAGGCTGCTCTTCGTGCAGAATCTGGTGCAGACGGTGCCAGTAGTTCAAACGCTTGGTCGCGTCCAGCTCCTGGCGGCCCTTCTCGATCAAATCGTCGGCCTCAGCGTTCGCCCATTGCACGAAGTTGTCACCCTGATTCTGAATGTACCGGCTGTGCCAGATCTGCTGCGGATCGCTCTCGGGGCTCGCGGGGCTCCAGCCCATCGTGATGCAGTCGAAGTCGCGATTGTCCACGATGCTCATGAACACTGACCAGTCCACCGGCTTGAGCGTGCACAGAATGCCCAGCTTGGCAGCCTGATCCTTCACGTACTTCACCATGCGTTCGGTCACTTCACTGCCCACGGCGTACGTGAACTCGAACGTGAAGGGACGATCTTCCGCATTCTCAATCGTGCCGTCACCGTCACGATCTTCCCAGCCTGCTTCCTTCAGCAGCTTGCGGGCAGCCGCCATGTCGTACGGCCACGCCTTGACGCTGGGATTGGCCTGCGGTGTAACGCTGTTGAAGGGACCAGTCGAAGGACGCGCCAGTCCCGCGAAGATCTCCTTCGCGATCAACTCACGATCCAGCATTTGCGTCATCGCGCGACGAACTCGCACGTCAGCGAACGGCGTGAGCTTGTCGCCTCGCTTGCCGCCGTTCCAGCCAATGAAGCTGTAACCGCCGCGGATGTTGTACCACATGTGCGCCGTGTTGCCGCGAGCCTTCCACGCTTCGTCCTTGCTCACCGTCGCAAACTGCGGCGGGCTGGGCTGCGTCCAGTCACCTTCGCCGTTGTTGAAGGCAGTCAATCGGCCAAGGTCATCGCGATTCACCTTGAAGCGAAGACGCTCGAATGAAGGCTTGGGGCCCCAGTACTGCTCGTTGCGCACCAGCACGATGTCGTTGCCGGGCGTCCATTGACTTTCCAGCGACGCGTTGGCGAACTTGAACGGACCGCTGCCCATCACCAGTCCCGTCGCCTGGTTGTACTGCGTGGGCGTGAAGTTCTCGTAGAAGTGCTTGGGCAGAATCGGGAACGTGCCCAGAGCCGCACTGAGGTTCGTAAACAGCACCTGATTGAACTTGAACTCGACCGTGTGCCGGTCAATCTCCTTGATCTCCGTGATGAAGTCAGTGATGCTGCGGGGCCGCTCGGCCGTCACCTGCGGGTTGCGCATCCACTGGAACGTCCAGATCACGTCGTCAGCGAGCACCGGTTCACCATCGCTGAATCGCGCACGCGGATTGATCCGCACACGCAGCCACGTGCCGTCGGGCGCCATCTGCCACGCTTGCGCCAACACGCCGCGAAGTTCCAGCGTCTGCGGATCCCACTCCGCCAGATACTCCGTCACGCGTTCAAACACCCACGCGCCGTATACATCCTTATACACCAGCGGCATCACGTTCTGCGGCTGAGCGTTGATGATCTCCGTGAGTTCGCCACCCTCGGAGTGCCCATCGACTTTCCGCGGGTCGGAGTTGTGAGCACGTTCGGGCTGCCACGCAATGGGCACACCGGCAACCGCCCAGCTCTCGTCACGATCCGTGGCTTGCGCAGACTCAGGAGCTTGGGACGGCTGGCTCGTGGAGGGCGCTGCGGAGCCACTCACCTTCACGCCCTGCGCGATCTGCTGCTTCACGTCCGCCATATCGCGCGAAAGTCCAGACAGGCGATCTCGCACCTGTTCGATCTCCGCGGTATCAAGCGTTTCCTGAACGCGCGCAGCCTGTCGCTCGATCGAGTCGATCTTCGTCGACAGCGCCGAGAATCGCTCCCACTGCCGATCTGCCTGCCGCATGGACAGGAAAACAAGCAGGCCCGTGAAGCACACGAGCAGAATGATGACAAAGTCCTTCACGCCGAAGCGGTTTTGCATGACAACATCCTGTGAACCAACCCGTTGGACGCACGCGACGCGCCCCTTGAGTAAGACGAGCGTATCAACTCACGGTTCACATGGCGAGAACGATCCGCGCAACTGATATCTCCATCCGAATCTCCCGCCTTATCGCCGCGCACGCTTCGGATCCATCGCTTCGCGCAGTCCCTCACCAACGAAGTTCATCGCAAGCAGTGTGGTGCCCAACATCAGACACGGGAACACCAGCAGCCACCAGTGCGATTGATACGGATTCAGTTCGCCCAGCCCCTCCGCCGCGAGATTTCCCCAGCTGGGCAACGGCGGCTTCACGCCGATGCCCAGAAAACTCAAAAAGCTTTCCTGGAGCATCGCCTGCGGCACCGTCAACGTCGCGTACACCGTAATGACACCCACCAAGTTCGGAAGCAGATGCCGCAAGAAGATGCGCGTCGTGGGCAGCCCCATCGCCCGCGCCGCTTCAATGAACGGCTGGCTCTTGAGACTCAACACCTGCCCGCGCACAACCCGCGCCATTGTGAGCCAGCTCACGCCGCCAATCGCCACCAGCAGCGTCAGCAGATCCAGCCCCACGCGAGCGCCATCGCTCAATTGCCTGGGCGGAAACTGCACAAATGCGTCACTCTCCAGATTCTTCCGAATCGGTTCATTCACTCGCAGATACGCACGCACTTCATCAGGCTCGGCCGACGCACCATCGCTGCGCATCATGAGCGCCGCCTGCTCCTGCATCCATCCGGTGCGTTCCCTTTGTCGCGAGAGATACTCCCCCACCATCGCATCACTCGCTACCGCCAGCAGCACGACCAGCAGCACGTATGGCAATCCGTACAGCACATCCACAATGCGCATCATCACGCCATCAACACGTCCACCCACATAGCCGCTGATGGCCCCATACGCCGTCCCGATGAACACGCTGAGCGCCGCCGCCGCGATGCCCACGACAAGCGAGATACCGCCGCCCGCGAGAACGCGAATGAGCAGACTCCGTCCCAGCGCATCAGTCCCCAGGAAGTAAGCGGGCCAGTGCTGCAGCAACGCATCCGCTACCGGCCCCTCGGTCAAAGCGATAGCCGCATCAGGCGTTATGTTGTGCTCTTTCGCAATCGTCGCCACCACCTCCGCCGGCACCTGCGCGTGCAAGCGCAGCATTTGGTCAGGTGTCGGCTCCAACCACACAGGCGGCAATCTTCCCGCCGAACTCTGTCCCTCGTTGTACCGCACCACCCCGCGCCCCTCGGTCGTCTCCCCGATGCCCAGCGTGTAAGGCAGCGTCGCCAGACACGCCACCAACATCAGCGCAAGAAACCCCACTCCGATCATCCCCGCGACACTGCGCGTGAACGGATTGTCACGCCCTGGCGGCGGAGCCATGATCGCAGGAATCGAACCGACATGTTCATCACGCTGCGCCATACGCCCCTCAGCGTACGCGAACGAAAATGATCCCGATCATCGCATCAGGCACGCGCCAGGGGAAAAGCCACATCGATCAGATATCGCGTGCTGCAAACTGCAATCGCAGCCCACCATCGCGTGCAGCGTGCACAGAACGCCCGCTATCTGGTCGCTCCACTGAAACAGCATGTCACGTTGCGGCCGACGCAGATCGATCCTCCACGATCCGCACGCACCATCAATACGGATCAACCCACGTCGCTCCGATAGCGCTCGCAAACAGCGAGCCCCCAAGCGTCGCCACGATGTGCCCGAAGATCCACACATACCGACCCACCACAAAGAACAGCAGTGCAAACCCGATGAACCCCAGAATCTGCCCCTTCTCCGACTCCCAGAGCCGCCCGAAGGCCGGCACGAAATCCGCCAAAATCCTTGATCCATCGAGCGGCGGCATGGGCAGCAGATTGAATGCGAAACCCACCGCGTTGATCAGCACACCGGTGTAAAGAAACAAGTGCACGTTGCGGAACATCTCCGCCGACACGCCCGTGTTCTGACCAAACTTGAGCCAGAACCCGTCGGCAAACAGGCACAGCACCATCAGCGAGAGATTCATCGCTGGCCCGGCAAACGCCACGCGGGACTCGTCATGCCGCCTGCGATAGTTCGACGGGTTCGTCGGCATCAGCCCCCACGTGAACCCAAACATCACGAACATGATCCACGCCCACGGGAATGGAATATGAACAAACGGATTCCACGTCATGTGCCCGCTGTGATAGGGCACGGAATCCCCACACCGAATCGCCATCCATCCGTGTCCGAGTTCATGCAGCGTGATCGAGATGATCACCCACATGACCCACGAAATGAGATACACGGGGCCGACGACAGCCAGAGTTTCACTGACCCACCAGTTGGGCATGGAGCAATCCGCGGAAGAAGTAACGAAGGAACGGAGTGACGAAGTGACGAAGCCAGAGGCCAACGCATAGTAGATGTGACGACACCGCGTGATGCCAATCGCTACTGCCGCCCTCGTTATCCGCTACGACAAGATCTTCTCTCCGTCACTTCGTCACTTCCCGTCTTCCAAAAAGCAACCCGCCGACCACGTCCGTGCGGTCGGCGGATCAAAGTTCTCTGTTGTCCGTTCTCTGTTCTCAAGCAACCAAGTTGGTCGCCTGCTCGATGCTCGACACCACCTGACGAACCTGGAAGGGCTTCTTCAGGAAGTTGTCGTAGCCTTGGGTTCGCAGGCTCATCGCCTGACCGTCCGTCAGCTTGCCGCTCATCGCGATCACCTTCGTGAACTGCAAGTTCTCGTTCTTGCGGATCTGATCCGTGAACACCTTCGCGTCCACATCGCCCACGTGCAGGTCCAGCAGAATGACATGCGGCTTGAATCGCTCGCACTCCATGCCGGCTTGGAAGCTGCTCGTGCACGTGCGAACTTCGTAATTGGTCTGTTCGCCCAGCACCTTCTCGAGCACGTCAACGACTTCGCGTTCCTTATCCACCACAAGCACGCGCGTCCGGCCGCTGTTCTGGCCTTCCAGCGGAATGCCGTGGGCCCGCATGAAACGCGTCAGTTCGCTTGCCGGGATACGGCGATCACGCGAACCGGGAATGCGGTAACCCTTCAGGGCGCCGCTGTCAAACCACTTGCTCACTGTGCGCGGGGCGACGTTGCAGATCTTCGCGACTTCACCCGTCGTCAGTACTTCTTTGTCGAAGGTCATCTTCTCACCTCTTGCGTTGTCGTCTTGCGGACGCTTCCGGACACACACACTTGCCCAGACTGCCAGCCGCTGACAATGCGGTCAACCTGCTGACCCCTACCTCATCGGTGCGAACAACGGGTCAATTCAGTGTGTGACGAGGATTCCAGCAAAATGCTGTAAGCCGTTCCAAACCCCCTACCCATCCCGCGACTTATTCAGCCACTTGCCTCGCTCCACCCCCTGTGACAACCCCCCGCCAATCCGTTACGCTGCCTAACCTCGTGGCTCCCCTTGGCAGGTCCAAGGGGATATGTTGTTTGTCCGTCCTGTTCCTCCTTGCGCGGAGTCGACTCGCCCATGGCTCAGACGACCGATCACCGTTCTCTCTTCACGGCACCCCGCCTTTCCGGCCTGCTCGCCGCCCTCAGCCTCTTCGTCGCCGCCGGGGCTCCCGTCAGCGTCGCCGCGGCCCAGCCCACTGGCGATGAATCCACCGCCAAGCCCGCCACCGACAAGGAATTGGCCGACGATTTCGTCCACTACATCCTGACCACCAACAACCAGATGGCCATCAGCACGGGTGCGGAGCTCCTCTCCCGCAACATCAAGCCCGCTGACTTCGCCAGCCTCGTCGAGTCCATCGACGCCCAACGCTTCGTCGGTGCCGTTCAACGCGGCAGCCGCAGCGCCAACAACGACCTCCGTGCCCTCAGCGGCACCCTCGACCAGGCCTACCAAGCCGGCCTGCTCGCCCGCGCTCGCGATCCGGAAATGATCGCCCGCAACATCAAGAACCTCACCGGCGGCCAGCGCGCCCGCCTGCTCGCCCGCGAAGGCCTCAAGCAAGCTGGCGAATACGCGATGGTGCAGTTGCTCGATGCCTACCTGCAGGCCGACAACAGCGAGCTCTCCGTTGCCGCCCAGACCGTCATGATCGACATGGGCCGTCAGGCGATCGTCCCGCTGACGACCGCCCTGCCCAAGCTCAACGGCCTCAATCAGGAAAAGGTCGCCCGCCTGCTGGGTCTCATCCCCTACAAGCAGAGCCTGCCCTTCCTCACCGATCTGATCGCCACAACCGACAACAGCGCCGTCCGCGCCGCTGCGGAGCAGGCCATCGCCCGTCTGGGCGGTCAGCCCGGCACCGCCGCCGACCAGTACCGCGGCCTTGCCGAAGCCTACTACGGCGAAAACAGCAACGTCACCAGCTTCCCGGGTGAAGACTTCCAGCTCCTCTGGAACTTCGATCCGCAGACCGGCCTGGTGATGCGTGAGATTCGCACCCCCGTCTTCCACGAAGCCATGGCCATGAAGCTCCTCGAGCGCGCCATGCAGCTCGAAAGCGGCAGCGGCAACCTCAACCCCGACACGCTCGCCCTATGGGTCGCCAGCAACTACTCACGTGAGTTCGACACCCCCCAAGGCTACGTGAACCCCGCCTATCCCACGGCTGACGCCGCGGAAGAAGGCGCGTCCGCCCGTCGCGGCGCCGAGTACTTCGGTGTCGCCGGCGGCAGCGATGTGGCCCAGCGCGTGCTCGCTCGCGCTCTGAGCCGTAAGGACACGCAGCTCGCCCGCGCCTCGCTCGCCGCTGTTGAGCAGATCGCCGGCAGCCGCGCAGTGATTGATCAAGCCGGCGTCCGCAGCCCGCTCTCCAACGCTCTGCTCTACCCCAACCGCCGCGTGCAGCTCGATGCCGCTCTGGCCATCGCCGCCACGCAGCCCAACCAAACATTCGGCGGCGCCGAACGCGTGATTCCCACGCTCGCCAGCGCCGTGAAGGGTTCGCCTGAGCAGTTCGCCACGGTCCTCACGACCGACGTCGAACGCTACCAGGTCCTCCGCACGATTCTCGAGAAGAACGGCTTCACGGTCCTGCCCCAGGGCGCGACCTTCGCCGAACTGCAGGGCGCAATCGCCGAAGCTCCGTCGATCGACCTTGTCGTCATCGCCGGTTTCACGGGCGACTCGGGCGCCAACCTCAAGATCGAAAGCCAGGCCGGTCTCAAGACCGCTGCCAGCCCCGTGCTGATCCTCACGTCCCCCGATGTCGTCGCTGAGCAGAGCCGCGCCTTCCAGGCCGACTCGCGCGTCGCCGTTCGCCCCACGGGCACGGGTGAAGAAGCGATCGTCAACACGATCAACGAACTCATCGAGAACGCCGCTGGCGGCCCGATGACCCAGGAAGAAGCCATCGCCTACGCCGACCGCTCCTTGGTCGCGCTGCGTGACCTGGCCCTCAGCAACAACCTCGTGCTGCCCGTCAAGGACGCGGCGAGCACCCTGGTCGCTCTCCTGCCCACCAGCGTCGCTGAGCGTCGCTCGCAGCTTGCAGACGTGCTGGCCCGCATCGCCGATCAGCGTGCTCAGCAGGCCCTCGTGGGTGAAGCCATCGAAAGCACCGAAGATGCCGACCGCGCCATGCTGCTGCTGGCCGCGGGCGAAAGCGCCAAGCGTTTCGGCAACCTGCTCACCCCTTCACAGGTTGAGCAAGTGCTCGAACTGGCCAGCAACCCCGATGAAGGCCTCGCCACCGCCGCCGCCGGCCTGCTGGGCGCACTCAACGTGCCCAACAACAACCTGCTGCCCCTCGTGCTGGGCGAAAAGTGATCTGACTGCTTCGAACACAAAAGCCCACGCATCACGCGTGGGCTTTTTTCATGGCTTCACAAAGATCACGCCATGATGGCATCGCACGCCAGCACGCACATGCGCACGCAGGTACGTGTCTACTTCGCCACCTTCGCGACCAATCGCCACACGTCATGCGCCGTCAGGTGCCGGCCTGAAAACGCGTTGAACTCGCGCACCAGCTCATCCATCTTGTTCGTGTAGGGCAGGTTGTCGCGGGCACCAAGGCTGCCCACCAGTGCCAAAACGCGTGAACACAGAAACGCTTCTTCATCCGCCGATACCTTGATCGCGGGCGTGGGCGTCTTGCCAAGTTGCGGCAGCTTCTTGGCCTTGCGCATGTTGTGCAAGCGATGCAGCACCTCGCGCTCACCGCGTGGATCCTTTGCGCTGCGCAGCGTCACCATCATCGCTTCAAACTCAGGCGTATACGGCAAGTCATCCAGCCCCCGCGCAGCCGCGACGTACGCCGCCACCAGCCGCTCATCGGCCGGTGAAAAGGGCGACGTGGGACCAAGATCAAACAGCGTGTCGGTCATGCCGGGTCACTCCCACTTCACGCCATTCCACTTGGCAACCCACAACTGGCTGCTGGCGCGCTGCTCGCCGCTCGCCGGGCCTTGGCGCTGGCTGGTCCACATGAGCCACTTGCCATCCGGGCTGAACGCAGGCAGCACATCGGCACCCGGCGCATGCGTGATGCGCACGTGCTTGCTGGTTGCCGCACTCTGCACGCCGGTCGCATCCGCGGGCAGAGCCTTGAGCGTGTCCCAAGGCACGCTCGCCGCGAAGAGTTCGTAGTTGGTGTGTCCCGCTTCGCTGCTCGCGTAGATCAGAAACTCGCCGCTGGGGTGCCAATACGGAGCCCAGTTGACATGCTCGTTATCAGTAATCTGCCACTCGCGCTCGATGCCCACCGGCACATCCACGCCGCGTTCGTCCTTCTCAAACTTCAGCGTCGCGACAAACAGTTGCAGCAGGTCATTGTCCTTGCGATCGCTGCGATAGCAGATCGCCTTGCCATCGGGCGAGAAGAACGGCCCGCCGTCATACCCCGGAGCGACGACGATGGCGTGGTGCTTCCTGGTCTGCGTGTCGTAGATATAGATGTTCGCATCGTGCTTGACGGGCGCACCTTCGGGGGTGCCCGCGGGCGCATCTTCAATGTGCGCGTACAGCACAAACCGGCCCGAGGGGTCGTAGCTGCATTCCGCGTCGTAGTTGGGCCGCTCAAACAGCTTGCGTGCCGCCGCAAAGTCCTCGCGCATCGTGCCCAGCGTCATCTTGCCGCCTTCGCCCGGCCCCATCGGCCCTAGCTGGCGCGTCACAATGTCCATCTCGCTGGGGAACATCCAGACGTACTTACGGCTACCCACCTGGAAGCCGCTTTTGCTTTCATCGCTGGGACGCACCATGGTGCTGCCAAACATCACAACAGGCGAGCGCGGGCTGAACCAGCCGCACGTGTTGGCGCTACCAGCCGGGCTGATGCGCGTCACGTTGTCCAGCCCCGTCGGCGTGCCGCTGCCGCAACCGGCGATCTTCGCGACATACATGCCGTAGAAAGGCTCGGGCGCATCTTCGCCCGCGGGCTTGGGCGTGGCCTGAAAAACGATGAGCCCCTCATCTCCCTGCAGATACGACCAGTCGGGCGCGAAGTACGCCTCGCCCGCCTTGACGAAGTCGGTCGCAAAAGTGAGCTGCACCGGCTCATCGGAGAACGCCGCCTCTTTCGCGCGCCAGTCGGTGTCCGCCGCTGCCGCCGTCGCTCCGTTCGTCGCTCCACCGGGCTGTCCTGCCAACGCCGCCATCACAAGCAGTGAGATCATGATGCATCATATTCTGCTTCATGCCCGCCCACGCCGCCTCTCTGCTTCGCATCGACGCTGACAGCCTTGCCGACTCCCGCCGCGAGATCTCTGGCGGTGCATCACTGCTGCTGGAATTCACCACGCCATCGCAGCCTGACGGTTTGCCTGCCGGGGTGCGCGCCGCCGACTACCGCGTGCTTGCCGCTGGCCCTCGCGCGGAAGTTGACGCGATCCTCACCAACCGCGCCGCCGCTTCCGTCGAACGCATCGACATGCCCGGTTGCACGCTGCTGCCTGGGCTCGTGAACGCGCACACGCACCTGAACCTGACGCACATCGGCGCACTTCCCTTTGATCGCGAAGCGGGTTTCTTGTCATTCGTCAAGCAAGTGCTCTCGCAGCGCCTGACGGAGCCCGCCGCAATCGCGAACAGCGTGGCGCGGGGTGCTCGTCTGTGCCTGCAAGGCGGCGTAGTCGCCGTGGGCGATATCGCAGGCGTCGCAAACGGCCAGCCCACACTCGCGCCCACCGATGCGCTCGCCGCCTCGCCCCTGCATGGTCATGCGTACATCGAGTTCGTCGCCATCGGCACGAGCGAACTCGCGAACTCCGCCAATCTCATCACTATCATGGGCGAAGCGGCCACACGCCGCTACGAGCGCATCCGCGTGGGCATCAGCCCGCATGCGCCGTACACCGTGTCACCCGGTGCCTACGAAAACGCGATTCGCACCGCTCGCCACCACGGCGCCGCCATCTGCACGCACCTTGGCGAGAATCCCGAAGAGCGAACATTCATCGCCGACGCGACAGGTCCCTTCCGTGATCTGCTTGATCGCCTGCAACTGTGGAACGACAACGTCGCGCAGGCCGTTGGCAAGAAGCTCACACCCCTCGCGCACATGCGTCCGCTGCTGGAGCGTGCAGCCAATATGCAGGTGCCGTTCCTCGCCGCCCACGTGAATGACTGCGACGACATCGGCCTCGCGACGCTCAAACGCAACCGCGTGAGCGTGGTCTACTCGCCGCGCAGCAGTGCGTACTTCGCGAATCACGAGCACTTTGGCCCCCACCGCTACCGCGCGATGCTCGCACGCGGCATCAACGTATGTCTTGGCACCGATTCTGTCATTAACCTGCCCGCTGAGAACAGTGCAGACAACGGCCGCATCAGTACGTGGGATGAGATGCGTTTCCTGCATGCTCGTGATGCGACTCAGCCGCGCGACTTGCTGACCATGGCCACCGTCAACGGCGCCCGTGCACTCAACCTGCGGCCCTCCGCGTTCACCTTTACCAACGGCGAGTCGCTGGCGGGCCTGATCGCCGTGCATGGCTCATCGCTGGCGCAGGCGCTTCGCACCGCAGACAAGCTCGACTTGCTCGCGGTGGGCACAACGCCGGTCATCAACTGAGCACGCCCAAAACACACATCGGCCGACGCGCCACACGCATCGGCCGATCATGCTTGACTCTTCACACGGAGATGTCGCTCGCGTGGTTTACTTTTCGCCCGTCGGGTCGCCCGTGCCAGGCGTCGCTTCTTGCTCAGCAGGCGTCGCGCTCGTGGGATTGGTGGGCTGCGTCGTCGCGGGCGTGGTCGTCGGCGCAGTCTCGCTGTTCTTGACGCCAGGCATGATGCCAAGCTTGTCCGCGCTGCGCAGCGGATCAACACGCACCGGCGTGATGAGGTTGAGCATGAGCGAGCGGTCAAGCTGCGCTTCGCCAATCACGCCCACCACGCTGCCGATGTAGCGATCAAGATCAAGCTCGCTGCTCTTGCGGACGTAGCCAAGCGTGCGAGGGCTGCTACCGCCCACGCTCACCACGCGGTACATCTGCGGCAGGCGGTCACCGTCATACACCGTGCTGGGCTGCAGCACGCCAACGATCGTGTACACGCGCGATGCGGCCCACGTATCCAGAGCCTGCTGCAGTTCGGTCTTCTGCGAGTTGAGGGCAGCGAGCTCAGCTTCCTGCCGGCGCACCGTCTCGCGGAACTCGCGGCGGATGTTCAGCGCGTTGAGCCGCTGCTCAAGTCCGGCCTTGCGACGCGGGTTGCTGTCGCCCATGCGATCGATCGTCGCCTGATACTGCGAGATGAGTTCATCAATCTCGCTGCTCATCACCGGCTCCGCCCACACCTTGCGGAAGATGGGCTCGAGATCTTCGCCGATCACGTTGGTAACGGCGACGGTCGTGTTCGCCGTGTTGTTCGTGTTGGTCGCGTCAGCGTTGCCACTGCCTGCGAAGGGCTGCACAGTGTTGCCCGCTGCCGCGTTCTGTTCGCCCGTCGCGGAGATGTCAACCACATTGCCCGTCTGCGACGAACCTGTCGGCGTACCTTGCTGGTTCGCGAAGGGATCAGCGCCCTTGATCGCCAGCCCCGTGCCGGTGTTGGCCGGTCCCGTGCTGATCGTCACATTGGGCAGCTCAGGCAGCGACTGGCCCTTGGTCTTGGCGGCGTCAACTTCCGCCTGTGTGGCGCGACGCAGCCGCGATGCCGCGACAAAGCCGCGAGCATCAGCCGGTGCCTGCACCTTGAAGCCGACGACCACTTCGCCTTCCTTCACGGGCTCAACCAGCGTGAGCGTGCCGCCTGAGGGCATCGCGGTTTCAAGCAGCGGCTGCCACGAACCACTCCAGCCTTGAATCGCGCTGGCCGCGCGAAGACGGCTTTCCTTGGTCAGCGTGACGGTCGTGCCTTCGAGCGCAGCGTCTTCGGCGCGAATGAAGGCCGACATGCTGGGCGGATACACCACGCGGTTCCAGCCTTCGCCTTCGCCGTCAACGACGACGACCTGGCCCTGCGTGAGTGCGAGCACGGAATAGAACCGCTCGCTGCCGCCGGCGCGAAGGTTGGTGCCGTTCTGCGTGACCACCGCGTAGTAAGGCGACACCGCCTTGACCTGCGCGAATGCAGGCACCGAGCAAGCGACCAGAGCCGTAGCAGCGACAAAAGAACGGTTGTACAGCGAGATCATGACCAAGGCCTCCTGCCAAGGGAAAAGTCATCCTGACTGCGTGAGCTCAGCGTGTCTGCGCAAACGCCGACCGCCGAACCCGCGCCGATGCGCAAGTCTAGCCGATTTCCCGCCGCTCCGCCAACCGCCCGACAGTTTTCCCACCGGTCGTCATTTTCGCTTTATCGCTTTGCCATTTATCGCTTTATCCTTGCACATGCTCGTCGGCCTCTTGCAGTGCTCCGTCCACATTCACGACGCTCAATCGCTCAAGGACAAACGCCGGGTGGTGCTGGCGATCAAGGATCGGCTGCATCGCGATCATCAGGCGGCGGTGGCGGAAGTCGCGCATCAAGAGACGCTCAACATGGCTCGGCTCGGGCTGGCGATTGTGGGCAGCGACGGCAAGCACCTGGCGCAGATGCTCGATCGACTGACGGACAAGATTCGTGCGGTTGCGAGTTCGCACGGGGAAGCGGAACTGGGCGAGACGACCCGCCGCATCGTGCACATGGACGATCTGCCTGATGTGAGTGAACGCAGCGATGCGAGCGACACGCGGACGCTCGCGGACGAACTCGCGGCGCGGGCGGAAGAAGCGTTTGATGACGAAGACGACGCGCGGCGATGACACTCACCGCGGCACGCGGATGAGAAAGCTCGCTTGCGGGCGATCACGCTTGCCGTCTTTCACGCCTTGACCGTTCACGAGGTTGTAGGGGTTGGCGTCCATCGCATCGCGCACGCGTGCGCTGAGCCGCGGGCGCGGGAGCTTCTGCATCTGGCCCAGTTCGTCGCGGACGGAAATCATGTAGTCTTCATCGGCGAAGAGCCCCACCGTCACCGTGCTGCTGCGCGGGCCGTGGTAGTAGTACGCCTCCTGGCCTTGCGCCCGCAGCGCGACGACGGCACGCTCCGCGGCATCGCGAAAGTCGGCGAGTTCCTGCGCGGTTGCGTCGCGACCGTCCATGTTGCGATAGATGCCCACCTGCAGTGTGTAGACCGCTTCGGGGTTGGTGTCCTTCACGAGCGCGAGATCGAAGTCGGGCAGTGCACCTTCACCGGGCGCGGCCTGCGGTGGCGCGAGGATCGCTTCCGTGAAGAGCGGCTCGCCTTCGATCTCGATGGCCTTGATCGTGGCGAGATCGGTCTGGGCCCGCTGGTCTTGCGGACCGGTGTACTTGCCGTAGAGAATCGCGATACCGCCGCTGCGCTCGCCCAGATATGCGTCTTGCAGACCCAGTTGCGTCTGCACTTTGTAGAGACCTTGCTTGGCACCTTCGAGGGCTTGGTTGCCGCGGAACATGTAGAGAACGATGGCCCAGCTTGTATCGACTTCGCGGCGGGCGCGATCGGGCGCGAGTTCAGCGATGGCGGCGGATTGCTCCTCGCGGATGCGGTCGCGGCGCTTCTTGAAACCGCTGAAGGCCTGCTGCTGCTGGGCGGCTTGATCGCTGAGCGGCTTTTCGGGCTTGTCCTGCGGCTTCTGCGCGGTTGCGCAAGCGGAAAGGGTGAGAGCAAGGCCAATGCAGGCAAGGGCTGCGCAGCGCGAAGCGTCACGAAAAAAAAGTGACATTTTTTGGCAAGTCCCTGTCACGGTTATCCCTCGCAAGCATCATAACGACAAGAGGTTAGACTACTTTAGCCAAGCATTCACGTTTCTATCGAAAAGCCGTGTCGCCCTCCGATACATCTGGCACCACAGGGGTGGTTCCCAGTGGGTGGACGCGAGGATCGCGTCGGTGGTGATACGAAACATCCGAGTGAGCGGGCTGCATGGAGTGTCGGCCTCGCGAATCGGCGCCGGTTCAAGGCGGGGTTATCCCGCGCCGGTGGTGGTTGAGCTCGCGCCTGCGTCAGCGTACGCGGGAGGGCGGGCGTGGGCTGTGTACAGCCCGGAAAGAGGCGTCTATGTCAGATATCGCTCCTGTGTCGAACTCGTCGCTGATCGGTGCTATCAGTGCGAACGAAGCTCGTGCCCGCAAGGCGGAGCAACTGGAGAGCACGGATGTCGCGCGGTCGCGCGAGGCCGATGCGGTGGAGATTTCGCCTTTCGCGCGGTTTGTCGCGATGGCGCGGGAGAACCCGGTGCGTGAAGACCTGATTGAATCGATCCGTCAGCAGATCGCCGACGGGACGTATGACACCGATGACAAGTTTGATCGGGCGTTTGATGAGATGCTGAGCGATCTGCGCTGACGCGCGAGAGAGAATCGCCGCATCCGCCTACCGCCCCGAGTCATTGGTTGGTTAGGAACAAGACGACGCAACACAGCAGCGAGGCATCCACGGTGGGGCCTCGCTGCTGTCGTTTTTGGCCAAGGCACAAGCGTTCGCCACGGAGACGAATCGCCGGCGAGTGATTGTGCTTTCTTTCCGCGTGCAAAGGATGATCGCCTGCCGCTCGCGCGGCAGTCTGCGGGCAATGCACCGGAACGGCGGGCTGGGGGCATGGCTCGCTTGCGCGAGTCATTGCGGCGTGTTCCGCAAAGATGTGATCTGCCTGCCTGGCTTTGCCAGTGCCAAGCGCGCAGACAGCATCTGCTCCAGACCGTGGCGCCGGGCAGAGTTGAGCCACACCTTGCACGCCGCGGGATCAATGGACGCGCGGGGCAGGTGACGTGACGTTCGCATTCAGTTGGCCGACTTCCGGACTTTCGTCCCTGCCCTTCCGCCCTCTTGCGTTCGCTTCCGTCCCCTTTGCCGCCGTGCCCGCAGACGCGACGTGCACTGTGTGACCGCTCCCTGCCGGAGCGACCGATGCTCTGTTCGCAGAAGGTTGCGGGGCGTTCGCGGAAAAGGGGCCGAGGACATGAAGTGCGCGCACAAACGTGGTCCAGATGTGCAGATTTTTGGTGGGGAAGTTGTGAAGCAGGCCGAGTGCAGGATGACGCACAGCCAGTTGAAAGGACGGCACGCGTTGGCGTGATGAATGAGGATTCGACTTTGTGTCGACGCGTGGAAGTCGAACGAGAACTTCCCGGGCAAAGTCATGGCACTGCACAGCGCAATCCGACATTGAACCGGCATCTCAGTGAGAGCTTATGAAAACAGCTTTTTACGCCAAGTTGGCCATCGCGTTCGTTTGCGTATCGACTTGCTATTCCCAGAGCATCACACTTCCGCCCGCGCCAGCGGGCATAGAGACTTTCACGCTGCACGGCTTGCAGTTCAGCAATGTCCAGACTGGCGCGATTGCTGACTTCGTGCCACCTGCCGATCAGCCGTATCCGTCAGTTGGCCGCCCGGTGGGCGGCGGTACGTGGAACTTCGGCATCGCGCGGACCGAATTGACGCAGGGGTCTGCGATTGAGCTACCCAACGCGTTCTATGACGTCGCCGTACCGCAGGACGCGCCGTGGGCTTTTCGCATGAACACGCTCCTCTCGGGGCTGGGTTCGATCGGGCCGGGTGTGTTTGGAGGACCGGTGGGGCCGCAGGGGCGGCGTCGGTGGACTGCGACGGCACAGGGGGCCGCGCTGCCAGCGAGCGCCACGGGGTTCTTTCAGGCGGCTGCGTACTGCAACTGGCTGCACAATGACAAACAAGTCACGCTGGATGCGCTCCTGCAAGGCGCGTATGACCTGCGAAACTGGAACGACGCGCAACCGTCCACGTTCTTTGTTGACCGTTCACCAAACGCCCGCTTCTTCCTGCCCACCTACGACGAGTGGGCGGTCGCGACGTTCTACGACACGGATCGTCACGGTGTTGGTTCGGGCGGATGGTGGCTATCGATGTACGGCAAAGACACACTGCCCGTGGGCGGCGCGCCGGGTGTCGGCGAAACGTCGGTGGGCTGGGCACCGAGCGACGACCCCTTTGCATGGGCTTATCTCCCGGTCGGAGCCTACGCCACGTCACAAAGTCCATGGGGCCTCTTTGACACCAGTGGCACGGACTCGGAGTTTCTCGAAACCCGGGAGCCGGGAGTCGCCGGTCCGATGGGTGCGGGTGCACAGGGCGGCGAGGTGCTTTTTGTCGAAAATACGTGGCCTGACTACTTAGGCCACTTCGCACTCGTGGGGAGGGGGAACTTTCGAGTTGCCACTTCTGTGCCGAGCCCAGGTACTGTCCTCGCGTTCGCGGCAATGGTCGTAATCGCTCAGAGCAGACGACGCGGAAGACGATGAAGCGTGGCACGTCGCCAAGGAAGGTCGTGACAAAAGCAAAGAAGGCCAGCGGGGCTGGCCAACGTTGTGATGATGGAAAGCGATGGGGTTAGGTTCAGAGTGTCGTACGGGTACGAGCGATTTCTTCTTGGCGCGTGACGTTGACTTCGCCGCTGTCTCGCTTGGGGGCGCTTGCTTCGGAAGAAGTGGCGATGTCATCGGCGCCGGCGTCTTCGAAGATCTTCTTGGCGGCGGTGACTTCGGAAGAAGAGTCGGTGTGGACGGAGATGAGAATGTTGCCGTCCTTGAGCTTGCCTTCGTAGCGCTTGGCTTCGATTTCGGGGATGCCCATGCCGACGAGTGCGCCGGCGATGCCGCCGACGGCTGCGCCCACGGCGATGCCGCTGAGGGAGGCCATGATGGGGCCTGCGGCGATGAAGGGGCCGAGGCCCGGGATGGCGAGGAGGCCGATGCCAGCGAGGAGGCCCAGCGTGCCGCCGATGACGCCACCTGTGCTGGCGCCGACGGTTGCGCCTTCGGGGGCTTTGGTGTTCTTCTCGTGGGCGAAGTCGCGGGTTGTGGACTTATCGGGGAAGAGCACGGAGATGTCGTTGTCTGCGAAGTTGGCCTGCTTGAGGCGGGCGACGATGTCGTTCGCGATTTCGTGTGTCCGTGCGATGCAGAAGACTGCGGTACTCATAGAGAAGCTCCTTTGGATTACGTGTGCGAATGCTCGCTGCAGGTGGGCGACGTGATGTACACGCCGATCAGCGCGGCTGGATTTCGAGCTGGTTGCTGACGCTGGTGACGCCGACGACGGCCTTGGCTTTGGCGTCGATAGCGTCTTTCTCGGCCTGGCTGTCGACGACACCGCGGAGGGTGACGACGCCGGCCTTGTCGGTCATGATCTTGATGTTCTTGGCGTTGGTGGACAGGGTCGCATCATCCATGATGGCGCGGCGGATGTCGGCGGTGATGCGGATATCGGCGGCGGCTTCGGACTGATTGGGCGGCGTGACGGTGTCGCCTGAACGGTCGGCGCGGTTGTTGCCGGTGTTGTCGGGAGCGCGGGGCGTATCGGTGCGCGTGGGAGTCGTCGTCGTCGTCGTCGAGCGATCGGTGCTCGGGGTGGTTGCGCCCGTGGAACTGGAGTTGTTGGTGGAGGTGCTAGCGGGTTGGCGCTCGCAAGCTGCCAACGGCGCGAAGAGTGCGAAGCTGGAGAACAAAATGACCGGTGTGCGTTTCATGGCATGGACCTTTATGTGGGCCCCGCGAAGCAAGCATCGAGGGCGGCAGGTGTGCGTGGGCAAGTTTGGGACGCGCGGCATCAGCGGAAGCGCTGTGCGGCCGCGTGGCTTGCAGTCGCTTGCACATGCAACATGAGAGGGCGAGATGAAGGGGTGATGAAACGGGGGTGTGAAACCCGCCACATGTGCGGCGGGCTTGCTCTGCGGCGATTACTTGGCGGCGGTTACTTGGCGGCGTCGGCCTTGACGGGCTCGCGAGCGGCGGCCTGTTCAAAGGCGACGCGGACGCGCGTGACGCGCGTGGGCTCGGCGGCGAGCACCTGGATGTGGCCTGGCAGTGCACCCGAGCCAGCATCGGCTTCCAAGGCAAAGCTCTCGCCGGCGACGGGGATGCGGCCCAGTGTGACGGTGACGAAGCCACCAACAGTTTCGTAGTCTTCGCTGGCGGGCAACTGGCCGCCTAGGCGCTTGAGTTCGATATTGACGTCTTCGATGCGGGCGGTCGCGTCGATCTCGGCGGTGCGTGAGGCTTCGTCGATGGTGACGTCGCTGGTGGACTCTTCGGGCTGCTCGTATTCGTCTTGAATGTCGCCAAAGACTTCTTCGACGATGTCTTCGAAAGTCACGAGGCCGGCGGTGCCGCCATATTCGTCGGCGACCATGGCGATGTGGACGCGCTTGTTGAGTAGTTCGGGGAGAAGTTCGCGGACGGTCTTGGTTTCGGGCACGAAATAGGCGGGGCGGAGGAGGGCGCGGAGATCGAAGAGGCGGCCGCTGCGGCTGCCGCCGCCGCCGTCGCCGGCGAGCCAGCGCATGAGGTCCTTCACGTAGAAGATACCGACGATGTGGTCCATGTCGCCTTCGTAGACGGGAATGCGCGAGTGGCCGATCGTGCGGATGCTGGCGGTGACCTTGCTGAGATCGTTGCTCAGGGGCATCGCTTCGATCTGTGTGCGCGGGGTCATGACCTGCGCGACGGTGCGGTCGCGGAAGCGGACGACGGCTTCGATCATGTCGCGTTCGACGTTGTCGAATTTGCCTTCTTCCTGAGCTTCTTCAACGACGCTGAGGAGTTCCTGCTCGATGGCTTTGCTCGTGCTTTCGGCGGTCGAGCCGGCGAGGCGGCGGACGACTTCGTCGACGAGGCGCATGAGGGGGCGGAAGGGAGCGGCGAGGAAGTAGCCCAGGCGCAGCAGCGCAGAGCAGCGGTAGACAAGGTTCTCGCTGGCATGCTTGGCGACGCTGCCTGGGATGACGGTGCCAAAGACCCAGAGGAGGAGAGCGGAGATGGCAACGCCGATGGAGGTTTCGGGCCAGTCGATCTGTTCGACATCGCGGAGCTTGGCGATCCAGAGGACCATGGCGATGACGACGAGGAGGTTGCAGACAACGCGCGGGAGGGCGATGGAGGCGGCGTGGCCGTCGACGTCGTCGATGATCTTGTTGACGCGGGCGGTGGCGCCGGGCTTTTTGCGGATGGTGGCGATTTCTTCGAGGAGGGGTTTGCGAAGATCGCGCAAAGCCTGGGCGAGGCACGACAGCACGCAGCCTAAGACAAGGCCGGTGACGGCGAGCAGGAGCCAGAGTTCGGAGCGCATGGCGAGAAGTGCCCGAGTGCGGAGTGCCAGAGTGCAAAGTGCGGCAAGCCGTTAACGGGCTTCAACACGGAAGACTGGACCGACGCCGATTGACTCGAGCACCGCGTCTTCCATCCGGTGCATGGCGGCGGAGGCTTCTTCCTCGTGGTCGTCGTGGCCCATGCAGTGGAGCACGGCGTGGACGACGTAGAGGAGGAGCTCCCGCTCTAAAGGGTAGCCGCGTGCGGCGGACTGCCGGGCGGCTTCGTCGCGGCAGATCATGATGTCGGCGTGGAGCGGATACGGAGCCTGTTTGGATTTGTCAGATAAAAGCGAGGCTGGCTGGGGCACGGGCGGGGGTGGTTGGTGCTCGGGGTCGGTCAGGTCGAAGGTGAGGACGTCGGTGGTGCCGGGGACGCCTGCGAACTCTTCGTGGGCGGTGGCCATCTCGGTGTCGTCGATGACTCGAACGGAGACCGTACCGGCAGCGTGGAGCTTCTGGAGGGCGAGGCCAATGTGATCGAGCAGCCAGGTGAGTTGGCGGTCGGTCAGGGCGTGGGTGGCGTCGACGAGTTCGACGGTGGCGGGCATGGGGAGAGGGTAGGTGAGTTTGTTCCGTAGAAGCGCGGGTCGAACTGGAACGGTCCCTCCCAGTAGTAGCGTCCGTTGCGCGGAGTGAGGCTCATGGAGAAGACGCCGCGACGAGCGAGCTGGGCTGCGGCTTCGGCGATGAACGCGCGGTCGGACGGACGCGCGATGAAGATCGCCATGACGTCTTCGTACTCGATCGGGCGATAGAACCAACGGGCGCGTTCCATGCAGTCGTCGAGATCGGTGTCACTGACCGGAAGAACTTGGATGTAGTCCGGCGTGATCGCTGTTCGGAGGTAAACGCGGTCATGAGGTGCTATGTCTGCTGGCACGAAGCGAGGCATGTCGCAGCCGTACAACTGGAACAACTGAGCCTGATGCTTCGGCAGCGACCAGAGTTTGCAGAGCTCGGCGAGTTCAAGGGCTGAGAGAGAGGAGCGATCGACGTCGTCGTCGAAGCAGGGCTCGTGGTCAAGCGGCGATGCGAAGGAGTTCGCGGCGGCGGCGCAGATGAGAAGATTCTCAATGTCGTTGGGCACGATGAGATGGGGAAACCTGGCAAACGACGGGATCGTTGTGCCGAACGACCACATCATCTGCTCATCACCGGTTTGCGGGCCATGCATCTGCCAGCTCCTGACGTGGACGGCAACGCGACTCAGCGGGTTTCGAAGCGTTCGATGACTGATCCGTCACTCACTCGGATGCGCACTCTAAAGTCGCCGTCGTAAGCCCAAATGTCGTCACCTTCACCTTTCCGGACTTCAAAATAAGTGCGGAGTGGCTGGCCGTCTTCACGAAGTTGCGGCTTCTCAGCAAGTCGCCACAAGATGTTGCCCGCGAGGTCGGTACAGATGAGATTGCTTTCGCCGAAGCGGAAGTGTGGATGAGAGGGGTTGATGAGGCGGACTTGGCGGTCGGGGAAGTCGATCGACAGGTCGGCTGCCCAACGCCCGCGTACGAGACGAGGGAGTGTGAGGGCGGACTCTACTTCGCGGTCGAGCGCAGCGAGATCGGCGTTGTTGGCGATGACGGCGTGGCTGCGGGTCTTCTTGCTTTCCAGCGAAAGTTGGGCGGCTTCGCGGCGGGTGAGTTCTTCGTCGGTCCAGCCGCGGGAGCGAACGCGCTGTTGGCGTTGCTCGAGGGGGGCATCGACGAACCAGACGAGGTCGCAGTCATTGACGCTGCCCGCTTCAAAGAGGAGAGGGGCGTCGATGACGACGCCGGGGCGGGACTCGCGGCGGGCGCGGGCGATGGTGGCGTGGCGGTCGGCGCGGACGATGGGGTGGATGAGGGATTCGAGGCGGGTGCGCTGGTTGGGGTCTTGGAAGACGATGGCGGCGACTTTCTTGCGATCGATGCGGCCATCGGTCAGGATGTCGGGCCCCCACCACTGCACGAGGGTGTCGCGGACGTCGGGGCGTTCGAGGGCGGCTTTGGCGTCTTTGTCGGCGTCGATCACGAGGTAGTTGCGACGGGCGAGCGCGGCGGCGACGGCGGACTTGCCCGAGCCGATGCCGCCGACGAGGCCGATGACTTTGAAGGACGGGACAGGAGCGGGCGCGGGTGCAGTGTGCACAACGCGGGAGGCGTTGCGGGCCTCATCGTGAGCGGCGCGGACGCGGTCGAGCACGGACTGTGGGTTGGGAATGGATTGCCAGGCGAGGGCGTAGCCGTCGGTGCCTGCGGTGGCGAAGAGGATGGTACCGGTGCCCGTGATGGTTTCCCAAGGGCTCTGCTGCATGACGATGTGCTGGACGTTTTCGAGCGGGATGTCGCGCGTGGTGCGGACGAGCCAGCCGGTGCGCGACATGGCGCGGGCGTCAGTCAGCAGGTACTGCATCGGGAGCCAGATGACGACGAGGCCCATGCCCAGCAAACCCGCAGCGATGGCAAGCCACTGAAACCACGTGAGGGCCCAGACGCCGCCTCGGGGCGATTGGAAGTAGCGGAAAGTGAGCAGCACCACGGCGGCGATGATGGCAGGGAAGATGAGGCGCGGGACGACTATGAGCCAGGAGGGCTTGAGCTTGAGGACCGCGGCTTCGCCGAAGGGAGGGTGCATTGCAAAGCGATAAAGTGAAAAGTGAAAAGCGATAAATGTTGGGTGGTGCCGGAGATCTAGGGGCAAATCAGCGGCGGAGGATGGCGATGGCGGGGTGGTTGCGGTAGAGGCCGTCGTAGTCGAGGCCGTAGCCGACGACGAATTCGTCGGGAATATCGAAGCCGACGTACTCGGGATTGACGGGGAGCTTGGCTTTGCCGGGCTTGCGGAGCAGGACGCAGGTGCGGAGCGTGGCGGGTTTGGCGGCGTGGATGAGATCGATGAGCGTGTGGAGGGTTTGGCCGCTATCGAGGATGTCGTCGATGAGGAGGACGTGACTGCCTGCGAGATTGTCGGGCAGGGCGCTCTTCATTTTGACGCCTTTGCTCTCGACGCTGGTGCCGGGGTAGCTGCTGACGGCGACGAGCTCGATGCGGAGCTTGATGGGCATCTCGCGGATGAGGTCGGCGACGAAGACCATGGCGCCGGTCATGACGGCGATGATGACGATGTGGGGTTCCTGCCCGGGCGGCGTGGCGGCGATGCTGCGTTGCAGATCTTTGGCGATTTGCACGCCGAGTTCGTGCACGCGCTGGGCGATGCGGTCTTTCTCGACGAGAGTTGCGGCGAAGTCATTGGCGAGGGCCATGGGAGAGGGTAGAAGGGGAGGGACGGGGGCGAGTTGGCGACTTGAAACAGCGAAGAGACATCGAGAAGCCTGAGCGGAAGACTGGGTGCGCTATGCTGGGAATGCGTGAGTCCAGAGTGGTCCATGGCGGTGCTGTTTGGCGCGTCGGTGTGCGCAGGGTTTTTGGGTGCGCTGACAGGGCTGGGCGGCGGCGTGGTGATCGTGCCGACGCTGATGATCGTGTTTGGTGTTGATCTGCACTATGCGATCGGGGCTTCGCTGATTGCGGTGATTGCGACGAGCACGGGCAGCGCGGCGGCGTATGTGCGTGATGGGTTCACGAACATTCGCGTGGGTGTGCTGCTGGAGGTCGCAACGGTTGTGGGCGCGATTGCGGGGGCGGTGCTGACGGCGTACTTGAGCGCGAAGGTGATCGTCGGTCTGTTCGTGGCGGCGCTGTTCTACAGCGCGATTGCGACGCTGCGGCCGCCCAAGCCGCATGCGGTGGAGACGCAGCCTGATGCGTGGGCGACGAAGCTGAAGCTGGATGGGGTGTATCCGACGAAGGACGGGCTGACGGCGTATCGCGTGCGGCAGGTGCCCGGTGCGTTTGCGATCATGATCGGGGCGGGGGCACTGAGCGCGATTGTGGGGATTGGCAGCGGGATCATCAAGGTGCTGGCGATGGACCGGCTGATGCGACTGCCTTTCAAGGTGAGCACGACGACGAGTAACTTCATGATCGGGGTGACGGCGGCGGCGAGCTGCGGGGTGTATCTGCATCGCGGGCAGATT